>Ga0247812_10000041_pt1 | contig 223672 bp, 205 predicted proteins | sample UWRJL149409B1_FD_178011 | JGI IMG/M metagenome (GOLD analysis project Ga0247812, IMG submission 178011) | Plant litter microbial communities from Arlington Agricultural Research Station in Wisconsin, United States - UWRJ-L149-409B-1 | ecosystem: Environmental > Terrestrial > Plant litter >... | reverse complement strand
TATTTTAATAAAAAGTAAATCGAAATAGCGTATTAATTAACTCAATAAGAGAAGTCTTCTTTTTTACCAAGGAAGACTTCTTTGTTTATCAGCTTAATCAGAAATTTTGCATCAAATCTGTTAGCACAACAAGAACCTGAATAATTGCTGTTACTTTTACAGCTCAATTTGACTGTTCCCGTTATGCTTTCTTTTAAAAATTGCAGATCAGCTGTTCTTGTCCTTATCCTGGGATCGGTTCTGCTTTCTTCCTGTAATCGCCATTTTACAGTTTCCAATAATCAATACAAACAATACGCTATCGATCAGTCCGTAGGTGAAGATTCTTCGCTGATCCGGTATTATCTACCCTATAAGAAAAAGATGGAAGCTGAGATGAGCCGGGTCATTGGCCGTACAGAGCAGCAGCTTACTAAGCCATCGGAACCGGAAACACTGATGGGGAATTTCTTTTCTGATGCAATTTTGGCAGAAGGATTGAAAAAGGATTCGTCCATTCATTTTACCATGGCAACAAAAGGCGGATTACGGACCAGCTTTCCAAAAGGAAATATTACGGTAGAAAATGTATTTGAGCTGATGCCATTTGAAAATGAACTGGTGGTTTTAAAAATGTCCGGAGCTTCGGTTCAAAAAATATTGGACTTTATTGTAAAATCCAGTGGCCAGCCCGTTGCAGGTCTAAAGATGAAAATCAAAGACAAAACAGCTACGGACATTATGATAGCCGGAAAGCCTTTTGACAGCAGCCAAACTTATAACGTCCTTACTTACGACTATCTGGCGAATGGTGCAGAAGGGCTCGAATTTTTGGCTGATGCCATAGAAAGAAAAAACATAGGTAAAAAAGTACGTGATGCGTTGATGGACTATATCAGCGACCTTACCCGTGATGGGAAAACCATAAATACTCAATTAGATGGAAGAATTGTTGTCGAGGACTAATCGCCGGGATTTTCTGAAAAGCGGCAGTGCCGCTGCTGCTTTTTTGGCATTAAGTGCTTCACCTTTTGCTGCTTATGCAAAAGATGAAACGGTGCAGCTTACCATTCTGCATACCAACGATGTGCATAGCCGTATTGAGCCATTTCCGATGGATGGTTCGCGCAACCAAGGTATGGGTGGCGTAGCCAGACGTGCTGCCTTGATACAAAAAATCCGGGCTGAACAAAAAAATGTTCTTTTGCTGGATGCCGGAGATATTTTTCAGGGAACTCCTTATTTTAATTTATTTGGAGGAGAACTTGAAATGAAGCTGATGAGTGACATGGGTTACGATGCAGCTACCCTTGGAAATCATGATTTTGACAATGGTATTGAAGGCTTTGTTAAACAACTGCCTCATGCCAATTTTCCAATTCTGGTCAGTAACTATGATTTTCAAAATACAGCCTTAAAGGGTAAAACAGAACCTTATAAAATTTTCAAAAAGCAGGGCATCAAAATAGGCGTTTTTGGACTGGGTATTGAACTGGCAGGTTTGGTAGATAAGAAAAATTATGGTGATATCGTCTATCAGGACCCAATTGCGAAGGCAAATGCCACAGCCAGTCTTCTGAAAAATGACCTGCATTGTGATCTGGTGATCTGCCTTTCACATTTGGGATATAAGTACAAAGAAGATAAAGTGTCTGATCAGATTCTGGCAAAATCAACGCGTAATATTGATCTGATCATTGGTGGTCATACCCATACTTTCCTGAAAGTGCCGGAAGATATTAAGAATCTGGATGGTAAAATAACAACGGTTAACCAGGTAGGTTTTGCAGGAATCAACCTGGGCCGGCTGGATTACTTTTTTCAGAAAGGTTCAGGAAAACGTATCATGACAGCCAGCGTTTGTCCGGTTCATGAATATTCACTCGTATAGAAATTAGTAATAAAAATGGCCTGAAAGTATTAAGCTTCCAGGCCATTTTTTTTGTATAATGAAGTTTTTACTCGACTCTGCTAATCTGCATGACAGGCGTGACAGTCGTAAAATTAGCAATGTCAGCAATTAAAGTTGGTCCTTCAGTATCCATTCCGGTTTGCAGAGATTGAAGATCATTAAAATAAATTCCGCAGATCAGTTCATAAACAGGTTCTGATCCTGGAGCAGCACCGGCAATTCCTACTTCAATGTCTACTTTCACCAACCCCCAGGGACCTAGTAATTCCTTAACCAAAGGTGTATGTGCGTCCAGATAATAGGCCATGTTAAAATCATCTTCGGCAGAACGCGGGTATAAAACAGTAACTTTAAACATAAGGTTTGTGGTTGAAGTGATCAGGAATTTTATTCATACATAATAAGGAAAGCTATTCAACAAGTAAGAAATATACTAAACATACCCGTTAATTTTGCATGAAATCGTAATCATCGGGTGATCCTAATGAACCATGCCGCTTCCGGCACCAGTTCCGACTTCAATTGGTTTTGTAATCGTTCGTCTTCCAATAAGAAAAATGCAGAGTGCCAGTAAGGATGAACCCGCCATAGCAACAGTCATGGGAAAAGTGGAAGGCTCTTCAAATAAACTTACAACGACAGAAATCAGTGCACCCATTCCCATCTGAATAGCACCCATTAAAGCAGAAGCACTACCGGCATTTTTAGTAAAGGGAGCCAGGGAAAGTGCTGCCGCATTCGGATTCGTAAGTCCGATACAGGCCAGGAACAAGAACAAAAGTATAATGGTAAGGGTTAAGGTTAGCAGGCCGTTAAAAGAAGCAAAAAGCAGGGCAAAGCTGATAATAACCTGAAAAATTAAAGCCGTATTGATAATCTGGTCGCTTCTGTATTTTTTCAGCAGCAAAGTATTAAACTGACTGGCACCAATAAGTCCGATGGACAAAAAAGCAAATATCCAGCCGTAAACTTTTTCGTCTGTGTGAAAAACCTCCATGAAAACCAGCGGAGAACCCGAAACATAAGCGAACAGACCCGAAAAAGCAGTGGCACCGGTTAAAGAATAGGTGTAAAACTGAGGCTCACGGATAACAGAAAGAAAATTGGTAAGAATAGGCCTGGGTTTCAGAGAAAGCGTGGTGTCCGGTTTGTAACTATCCGGAAGCCATAAATAAGATGCAGCTAAAATGGTAGCGCCCATACCGGCCAGAATCAGGAATACAACCTGCCAGCCAAAAGCTGCAGTGACATAGCCGCCAACGGTAGGTGCGATCATCGGTGAAGCGCCAACAACGAGCATCAGCAACGAGAAAACTTTGGCACTGTCTTTTACCGGGAAAAGATCACGGACCATCGCCACAGAAGCAACGGCAGCTGCGCAGCTGCCGATCGCCTCTACAAAACGGAATAAGATCAGCATATTGATTGTGGTAGACATCGCGCAGCCAACCGAAGCCAGTATGTAAACCGTAAGTCCGATGAATAATGGTTTTTTTCTTCCAAAGCGATCCAGTAAAGGGCCATACAATAACTGCCCGGCAGAAATTCCAATGAAAAAACCGGATAAGGAAAGAGAGACTTTAGAGGCAGTAGTATGCAAATCTTTAGCAATGGCCGGAAATCCCGGGAGGTACATGTCGATTGAAAAAGGGCCTAATGCGGTTAAACTGCCTAAAATGAGAATAAGGAAAAAGTACGTTCTGCTATTCATTTGTTGAATAAAATTGGAATACTAACTGAATGCTGATAACAGTGGTACAGACAAGCGGGTTCGTGGAAATTTAAAAGCTGACTAAATTAATGATCTGATTACCAAAAGTCACAAGTTTGTTCAGGTGTAACTTTAACTCCGAATAACCTTTTGTAAGTTCAGAGTAATGAAGTTTTGGAATAGGTGATTTCTTATTTATTTTTATCGGAAGCAACCTGTCTGCCTTAAAGCACATCTGCTAAAAAGCCATGAAATTTATTATTTAAATCTTTCCTATGCGTCATTTTTCTATTCTGATCATTTTTGTATTCTTATGCTGCCACGCTTTTGCCCAGACAGGGTCGGGTGTAAAAGGTATCATTAAAACAAAAAAAGGAGAGCCTTTGCCTTTTGCCGCTATTGTCGTAAAAGGAACAGAGATGAGTACCATTTCCAACGAAGAAGGAAAATACCAGCTGGATCTTAAACCGGGTTATTACGAAGTGATTTTCCAATACCTTGGTTTTAAAACTGGCCAGAAATCCTTTACCATTGAAAATAAAATGGAAACTTTCGACCTGACGATGGAAGAACAGGCCTATAATCTGGGTGAAGTCAGGATTGGGAATAAAGGCGAAGATCCTGCGTATACGATCATGCGCCGGGCGATTGCCAAAAGCCGCTATCACTTTTTGCAGGTTGAAAGTTATACGGCCAAAGCGTATTCCAAATCTTCATTTATAATCACAGATCTGCCTATGGAATTTCTGTATAAAAAGGAACTGAAGGAGATCGAGAAAGAATCAAACTTTAAAAAAGGTGTCCCGATTTTAAATGAGAGCGTTTCAGAAGTTACATTCCGACAGCCTAATTCCTATAAGCAGCGCGTTATTGCAGCGAGAAATAGTCAGGATAATAATTTTTCCAGTGCCAATCAATATTTCCTGACGAGCTTTTATCAGCCGGAAGTCGTGAAAGCTGTTTCACCTTTATCACCCCGTGCTTTTGCTTACTATAAATTTGAATACGAAGGCAGTTTCCGGGAAAATGGCGTGGAAATCAATAAGATTAAAGTAACGCCGCGTTCCTATGGCGAAGGTGTTTACAAGGGTACTATCTACATTACGGAAAACCTTTGGAGCATTTACAGCCTCAACCTGCAAACGGTAAATACTGGTTTCAATATTGAAATTAAACAGGTTTACAGTCCGGTACAAGGTGTTTGGATGCCTACAAACCAGCAATTTCACGTTAACGGCGGCATTTATGGAATTAAGGGAAAAGGTGATCTGGTAATTTCTCAGACTTTTTCAAAGCTGAAAGTAAATCCTGCTTTCCAGGCAGATATTGCTGTGGTAGATGGCAAAAAGGAAAAAGAAGAAGCGAAGAAAGTGGGTTTGACAAACCGTGAAATTAAAACCCAAAAGCTGGAAGAGGTAGTCAGCAAACAAAAAGAATTCTCAGCAAAAAATTTAAAAAAGCTGATGAAAGAATATGAAAAACAGGATTTGAAAGAAAAAGAAGAAAAGGGGGAGGATATCGATCTTAATTTTAGCCGGCAGGATTCAACATCTGTTGATTCCCTGGCCAACAGAAGAAGTATGGCTTTCTGGGATTCCATCCGTTCCGTTCCGCTGACCGTAGCCGAAGTAAAAAGTTATACACGACTGGATAGTATTGTGATTGTAAAAGAAGGTACGCGAGAGCAGCAAGATAGCCTGAAAGTATCCAAAGCAGATACAACCAAAAGAAAAGACAGCAGAGGAGGAGGCTCCGGATTATTTGGTGCTATTCTTACCGGGCATACATTCGGCTTAGGTGAGAAAAGCCCGTGGAGGCTTGAATATGTAAGCCCGCTTTATGGCTTGCAGGTTAATACCGTTGAAGGCTGGGTTTTGAATGGCGGAGGATTTAAACTGCGGTACAGAAAAGGAGCGCAGCCAAAGAAAAACTCAGATGAAATAGAAATTTCCAGCAATGGAATCAGGCGGAATACGGTACGTCAACAGGGAACCTGGACATTCAGCGGATTGACCCGGTATTCTTTCGCCCGGGAAAAATTGTTTGCAACGGGTGGTGTTGATTATGCCTGGAAACGAAATCTGATTACTTTTTCGGGAGGCAAAACGGTTTCACAATTTAATCCGGATAACCCGATGCACCCGATTTTAAATAGTTTGACAACCCTGTTTCTCGAAAGAAATTTCATCAAAATATATGAAAAGAATTTTGTCAGGCTGGATTTTAAAACCAATCAGCCCAATGATCATTTTGAGTTGAAAGCTAATATTGAGTATGCTGATCGCCGGGCACTTCAAAATCGTGAAAATACAAATCCATACCGTTGGATCGATTGGAAGAGGCGTTCATTTACTTCCAATGCTCCCTTTAATGAAGAATTGACTGGTGAATCAGGAAACGGTTCTGCTGAAATGGTATCGCACCAGGCTTTAACAGTAGGATTGTCAGCTTATTACAAACCCTGGCAGAAATACAAGATCAGAAAGGGAAAGACGACTTTCTACGATGACGACTCCCCAAAACTTTCTGCTACTTACCGTAAAGGAATAAAGAATGCTTTTGGCAGTGATGTGGATTTTGATTTCGTTCAAATTGGTATTTCGCATGGATTTGATACCGGAATCCGGAGCAAACTGAGCTATAAGGTAGCTGCCGGTGCTTTCCTGAATGATAAGGCCCTTCAGTTTCCAGACTTTCAGCATTTTGCAGGAAATCAGTTTTTCTTCCAGTACGGTGATCCCGTCGGTACTTTCCGAATGCTGGATTACTACCGTTACAGTACTTCCAAACGTTTTGTTGAAGCACATGCCTTGGCCGAATTACGTAAGTTTTTGCTGACACAAATTACCTGGTTTCGAATAATGGGAATCAAGGAAAATTTCTTTGCCCATTACCTTGCCACACCTGATTCCAACAATTACGGTGAGTTGGGGTATGCGCTGGATATAGGAATCCGCTTTCCGTTGCGTGTGGAAGTAGCCAATAGTTTTGAAGGATTCAAGTATAAACACACGGTATTCCGGATTGGAACAACGATGAATTTTTCTTTTGGGAAAAAGTAGGGTGAGCTGTCGGCTATCAGCAGTCGGCTTTCAGTTGGTTATGTTAGCCTGATCAGTTCAGAATATCCATAGCTAAGTATAACTGGTTGTATGAAGTAAGAAACTGGTCCGGGTGGTTCAAGCACCAAAAATTGATAGCCGAAAGCCGATTGCTGATAGCCATTAGCTACATTTTTTGAACAAACATTGTTTTCAAAACCATTACTGTTCTTTCCACTTTGCCTTCAATTTCTTCTGCGTCGTCGGTTAGACGAATATTTTTTACAACGGTTCCTCTTTTCAAGGTGGTTGACGAACCCTTTACTTTTAAATCCTTAATCAATTTTACAGAATCACCTTCTGCAAGCAGCGTTCCGTTACCATCTTTAACTTCCATGAAATATTTTTTACTATTAAAATAATGTTCAATTGGGCGCAAAGGTAGAGAAAAGGACTAACATGGATGGCCTTAGCCTGGCAGTACCAGTAATAACTGACAAAAATCATGTATTCAGAAACACAAAAAAGCTGCTCCCGGATTGGGAACAGCTTTTTTGTATAAGCTTAAATGACTAAGCGTCCAATGCTTCACGAAGTTCTTTCGCAGCAGCAGCCGGATCAGCCGCACCGTAAATAGCCGCACCTGCAACAGCCACAACAACGCCCGAGGCTTTCACCGCAGCGATATTGCTCAGCTTAACGCCACCGGCGATGGAAACCGGAACACCTGCACGGCTTGCTTCGTCAATCAGAACCTGAATGGAATATCCCGGCTGTGCCTGTTCGTCAAGCCCTGCATGTAATTCAACGAATTCAACACCAAGGGCGATTACTTCCTGAGCACGTTTTACACGATCCAAAACACCGATTGTATCAACTACTACACCTTTTCCGTGTTTTTTAGCTGATTTTACAGCACCGATAATCGTCGCATCACCGGTTGCACCAAGAATAGTAATCAAATCTGCACCTGCGCCAAAAGCCATGTCAGCTTCCAGTTCACCAGCATCCGCAGTTTTAAAATCTGCAAAAACCAGTTTGTCCGGAAAAGCGTTCTTCATGGCAGTAATCACAGCAAGACCTTCACTTTTGATCAAAGGCGTACCCAATTCAATAATATCAATATAAGGAGCAACTTTTGTTGCCAATGCGATTGCGTCTTCTGTTGTTAATAAGTCAATTGCGACTTGTAATTTAACCATAACTGTATTTGTTAATTAATGTAAATTATTGGTATTCAATTGTTAAATGAAATTCTATTCAAGGTTGGCATGTCGCTTCCAAAGCTCTTCTGCCGGTGTTCCATCCAGTTTCCATAAAGTCTGAATCAGTGCATCGGCAACAAGCAAAACGGATTGTTCAAACAAACTGCCGGCATATTGTCTGGAAATGCTGCCGCCGTGATCTTGCTTTTGGGCTGCCGGAAGTATTGCGACATAACTGGATAATGCAGCCAGTGGTGAATGCGTCGTTGTTGAAAAAGTGATCACTTTTGCACCTGCCGAACTTGCTTTCTCTGCTGCTTTAACGATGCTGCTCGTTGTACCCGATCCTGAACCTGCGATTAACAAATCATCCTTCCTGATAGCAGGTGTTGTTGTTTCTCCTACAACAAAAACAGTAAATCCTAAATGCATTAACCGCATGGCAGCAGCTTTCAAAGCCAAACCTGTCCGTCCGGCTCCTGTGATAAAGATACGTTCTGCATTTTGTATAAAGGGGACTAAATCAGCGATTTGTCTAAATTCAATCTGATCTGCTAATTTCTGGTTCTCTTCCAGAATCATTGTCAGATTTGTCTGGATATCCGTTGCTAAATCAATATTTATTGCTGAACTCATTACCTTACTCACTATTTACTGAAATCATTTAAAATCTTCTTCATTAAGAAAATTCTCTAAATCAAGGTCACAAAAGTACCTGGAAGAAGTCGCTATGACGTTACACAATCAGCGCGATATGTTGTACAATTTGCTAATGAAAACTAATATGATTGCATAATTTGCTAATTTTGGTGCCTAATTCGGAATATGTAATGGAAAGGTAATTGGCAGAAAACAAGTTAAGCAGCAGGAATATGGAAGATACTAAGCTTAGTGTAGAATTAAATAAAACGTTGATTTATATCAGGAATCTGGACAATTGTCCGCCGAGTTATTTAAACGATCCAAGCCGGAAAGAGTTTTTTGAAATTGTGTGGCTGAAAAATGAAAATGCTTTACATACCATCAAAGGAGATGAACAGCCTCTGAAAAGTGACTGGATTTATCTGATTCCGCCTTACCGCGTACATCAGCTCAACAAAGCAGGAAAAAAGGGGATTTTATTATCTTTCAAAAGAGATATTCTGGATGATGATGTGAAAGAATTCTTGCTTGATGTTTTTAAGATTTTCAACATTCAGGGCGAATTTTCATGTCTTCAGATCAGTGATGAGACAGCCGAACAGCTGGGTAAGGTTTATCAGTTGCTGGAAGAAGAATATCAGCGGGAAAATAACAGTCTGGTAATCATCAAGGCGCTTTTGAAAGTATTTTTATTGCAATTGGTGCGGATCAAAGAACATAATTTCACGGTTCAGGATATTAATCAGAAACGTGTTTACGAGTTTATGGTTTTGCTGGAAATGAATTATCAAAACGTCAGGAATACTGATTTCTATGCAGGAAAACTAGGGATCAGTTCTAAACGCCTGAATCAGATTTTAAAAGAAAAACTAGATAAGACCGGCATGCAGTTAATTCATGACCGGATTATCATGGAGGCAAAAAGACAGATCATTCATAGTGAAAATACGATCAAGGAAATTGCTTATGATCTTGGCTTTACAGACAGACCGTATTTCAGCCGGTTTTTTAAGCAACATACGGGTTTGTCGCCGGAACAATTCCAGAATGAAGCCAAGGCACATATTGTCACTAAATTCAATACATTATTCTGAGTCGTTGGTTGTACGTTTCAGAATGATTTTATCCGGTGTTGGATAATCGATCAGTTTTGTAAAATCCACTTTCCAGAAATCAAGATCCAGCAAGTGGTTTTTATCATCTTTGGTCAGCGTAATAACCACTGGCGTTTCGTCTGAATCAATATATTCCACCTGGATAAGATCTCCGGCATAGGCAGATACGTCACCGCCCAGACTAATACTGCCCATTTTCCCGTCTTCATACTCATCGACATATTCATCGACCGGATACTCTTTTGGGTTAAGGTCTAACTGATATAATAAAAAAGCAATCAGGTCTTTTTCGTTCTGACGGATTATTCGTTTTTCTCTCATGTTGTAATGTCAATATCAGGCCAGCTTTTTATCTTTATTTCTCCACTGCTCCGCTTTTTTTCCGACAAACCAAAAGGAAAAGGCAAGTATAGCAAAGAAAATTCCTTTGTTGGTTCTGTCCCAGAAATATTCAAAATAACGGGTGTAAATATTCAACAGGAAAAATATGAGACAGGTATCTCTCAGTACATCATTTTTAACCTGAAAAGCATAAGCCGTTAATGCACCGAGGACAACGGTATAACCTACGGCCCAGTACCATAGCCTTCCCTGACGAATGGCATACCAGCGTTCCAGATCATCGTAATTTCCAAAGATGGAAAGTGTCCATGCAGCTACAAGGAAGAGGAACAGTCCGATGGAATAGGTTATGGGTGTAAAAGATTTTAAGAAACTTATCTTATCAACAATCCAGGCCATAGACCAGATCACCAATCCGAAAACGGTCATGTTCAAAGGATAATTCATGCCTGCAAAGCGAAAGCTTCCGTCCGTCCAGAAATACGTCTGCGCTCCCCACCAGCCAGCCAGAGTCAAAAGCATAACCGTCCATAAAAGCCGGGAATTCAGGTAAGCTGCTGAAATGAAATAGGTGATGGCGGCTAATAACAGGGGTCTTGCATAATTTCCGTCAAAATAAGCGAAACTTCTGGTCCAATAGGCAATGGCAATGGCGACACTAAGGATAATGGTAATGGTGTATGCCTCATTACTGGCTTTTGCAGTCGGGTACTTCAATTTTCTTCTTTTAGCCAGAATGACAAACATGACGGCAACCAGGGAGAATCCGATACCTACTACCGTTTCGGAGAAGCCCCATCTGTTACGCAATAGCTCAATCCACTTTTCATCAATGACCAGCGCTCCAAAAGCTAACAAACCACAGGAAACCGCAGAAATAAATGCATACCAGGTGATGGTATCTACATTGGAATTACGGATTTCATAGCTTTTGCGCAAATCCTCGGCAAGTTCCGGTGTGATCTTGTTTGATTCCTGCCAAAACCGGATTGCATCATCGAGAACAGTAGCGTCTTTTTTATTTACTTCCATTGAGTTGATGAGGTTGTTTACTAAAAAGCATATGCATTGAAAGTATAATTCCAATTTTTCAAATGTACCCTTTTTAGATTTCTAATATCAATATTATGCCTGATTGTGAAAGTTAATCAAGCGAGCAAGACTATTGATGTTTATAATGAAAAAAAGAAGTCAAGCTTTTGAAGCTTGACTTCTCTGATAATCAAAAGCTTTAATTAATTATTTCAAATTCGATAAAAACTCAACCACATCCCTGATTTCTCTTTTGGACATAATTGAACCCATTGGAGGCATGCTGGAAGGAACATTGTCCCGTTTGGCAATTCTTGCTACCGGAATTTTCAACGGTTCAGCTTCGGAAGTTTTAAGTACCAGTTCGTGCGTGTTTTCCTCCATAAGGATGCCCGTGGCTGTTTGTCCATCTTTTAACGTTAATACAACCATTCCAAAGCCAGGTGATAATCTGGCACTTGGTTCGATTAGCGCTTGAAGGATTTGTTCTCTTGTTAACGTTGATCCAATTTTAGAAAGTGACGGTCCAACGGCTCCGCCCTGTCCACCAATTGAATGGCAACGTGTACATTCCGCTTGTGAGCTCGTCATGAAATATCGGCGGCCCAGCATTGCATTTCCACCATAAAGTGATTCCTGATAATCTGCCGTCGTTGTTCCGGTAGTTCGCATCGGAGCCATTTTAGCAATTAAAGTACTTGATTTTGTAGAATCGACAGCTTCTCCAAGATCAAGTGCCAAAGTGTTTGGAAGCTCCTTCGATGTCATTTTACTGATCAAGCCATCAAAGATTGTCTCGGTTTTAGCAACTGGTAATCCACCTAAAACGCGTAACATTTGCTGTTGCTCTTTAATACTTCCTTTTTCAAAAATTGTCTTGGAAATATCAGTAAGTGTTTCTTTTGACATATCTACACTGCTCACCAAAGCCAACGCAGAAGTACGAACATCAGCATCCGGATCGGTCATTCCCTTTTTCATTACCGTTTCCATTCCGGAATATTTCAGGTCATGCAAAGCGGTTAACATAGCGGCTCTTACCTTCGGATTTTTATTATCATCAAGGATTTTAGCCAGCGTTGCATTGTTATCAGAAATCTTTAATTCACTTACCAACTGAGATGTTGCAATCAGAATGGCCGCATCGTCTTCTTGTAAAAGCGAACTGATTTGAGGTTTTATTTTTGTCTTAACAATCTCAGGATTTCTGGTAATTACGCCACGATAACGACCGTCAACGCGATCCAGAACCGATGGATTAGCCCAGCTTCCCAAAGTTGCCAATGCTTCTGCTCTCAATTCATTACTAACATCTTTTCTTTTTGCAAAAGTAATCAGGTTATCAAGCTGTTCTTCACCTCCTACGCGAAGTGAGGCATTGATAGCACGTCGTAAAAGCGGCTCGGAGGTAAATCTTTTTTCATTTAAGGTTGCAGCCAAAGCAGGCAGGGCCGGAACGATAGATAAATCATCATTGATGGCACGGGCTGCTTCAGTAGCAATATATTCGTCTTTATCCTGTAAAAACAAACTTACTTTTTCATTGCTCAGCCTGCGTAAAACCAGCACCGCCGCAGTACGCAGTGATTTGTCAGGATTATTGGCCAGGGCAACAATCGGCTCTACTTCACCGATGCGGGAAAGGGCCAGAACTGCTGCATGTCTCAGATAAAGATCCTCATCTTTATTGGCTTTGATCATATCAAGAAGTGCATTAACTGCTTGTTTTTCTTTAATACGACCTAATGCCTGTGCGCTAAAAAACTTGACACGTGGATTTTTGTCGGTCAGCAATGGGATCAATAAAGGGCCTGCTTCGGCAATTTTAGCATCACCCAATACTTTTGCAGCCTGAGCAATGATTTCGGAATCAGCATCTTTCAGCAAAGTAAATAATGTGTTCGCATATGCTTTATCCTGCCTTGCCAGTTGTCCAACGCCCCAGATCCCATGAATCCGGGCCAGTTGACTACCAGTTGCTGTAATTGCTTTGTTCAGTTCAGCAGCACCTTTTGCGTCACGTGATGCCAGTTCAAACTGAGCTTTTAAGCGGATACGCATGTCCTGATTAGACAGCAAAGTGTACAGCATCGACTCATTTTGTTTGGTATAATCCAGCTGCATCAGGCGTTTGGTTTCCAGTCTTAATGCTTTCAAATCATTTTTGCTATCCGTAACATCAAGCCTCCAGACACGGCCATAATTTTTAGTATCCCAGCCATTGATCCAGTCAGCTACGTACAAAGCACCATCCGGTCCGAAACGAATACCTGTTGGCAAAATCCCGTTGAGGATATTTTTTTCTCCGTCAAGCACGAAAGAAGCGCCTTTTGGTTTCAGGCCAAATGACCAGATCGGCGAACGCGCCGGGTTCCCAACAAATTCAACAAGGAAAAATTTATTCTTCCATTCCGATCCCAAAGCAGTTCCCGGATTGTATTGCATACCCGTTGGGCCATTATGGAAATTCTGGATAGGAGGGATGATGTAAGCCGCCTGACCTTCCCAGCGCGGAACGAACAATTTTTCGTCCATCCAGACCTTATAGTTGTTGTTCTTTGGGTCTGTGTATTTTCCATACTGCCAGTTTGAGCGCCAGCCGGCATCAGAGCCTTCCACAACGTGAACCAGACGTTCGCTTTCACCCGGATGGTCACCGTCGTTGTCAGAACTGATCAGGTTACCATATTCATCAAATACAAATTCATGGGTGTTTCTTAATCCGCCCGCAAATACTTCAAAGTCGGTTCCATCCGGATTGGATCTTGCAATGATACCTTCATTCGGACGTTTGAAATTTTCTTCTTCTTTGGTTGTGATGTTGGCTCCGATATCACCGATGTTCCAGTAAATTTTTCCATCCGGTCCTTCTATCGGGTTGGACATACCGTGGCCACCAAAACCAATATGCACGCCATATCCGTGACTGATCGATGTTTTCTGATCCAGAATGCCGTCACCATTGGTATCTTTCAAGCGCCAGACATCAGGTGCTATGGCCACAAACACATCATTTGCGCGAACCAGCAAGCCTCCGGCAACATCGGAAACTTCTTCAAAAAAATCACTCAGGATGCGCATGGAAACATCTGCAATGCCGTCATTATCGGTATCTTCCAGCCGCCACACTTCGTCTTTTTCTACGGTAAGATCTTTCCAGTCATGAGAGCCATCACCATTTAGGTCTTTCAACCATTCATTTTCCTTGCTTTTTGAAGGATCGAAAGTGCTTCTTAAAAAAGCTCTGCGATCTTCCACGGACTGCAAGGCGATAGAGGGAGTCATCCAGTTGCGGTGACCACGAATATCGAATTCAGAATTTTTCTGTCTGTTGGTTCGGTTGAGATATACTCTTCCTTTATCATCAATAGCGATGGCAACCGGGTCAGGTGCCAGCGAATCTGACGCCCACAAATCCAGTTTAAGCCCATCCGCTAATTTAATAACGGTATTATCACGGATTTCTTTAGCTCGTGCTTTTCCGGTGGCAGCGTCTTCTCTGATTACCATGGCTTTGCTGGAAATCTTGGTAGCAGACGGAGCCATTTTCATGCAGGAAACGACTACTACGGCTGTAAAAGCCAGAATAGGAAGTGGTTTTCGTAAAAAGTTTTTGGGGATCATCAGGTCTGATTACTTTTTGATATGGATAACGTCTTAGTCTTAAAGGACTAAATGTATGTTTTAAAAGAGTTAAGAGGAAAGTTTTTGTGGTTTTTACTGATGTGAATTTAGAATGTATATTATGAAAATGGATAAATAGGAAGTAAGAATGAAGAGAAGTCAAGTTTTCAAAACTTGACTTCTCTGGTACTTCACGAATTGAGGAACAATAACAATATACTTATAGTAACATGCCAATTAATCACAAATACATAGAGTCATTCACTGAAAGCACCTTCCTCCACATAACCTGCAAAGCAGTCAGCAACGTTCACCTTTTTAGAAATGACGATAACCGTCGTTATTTCCTAAAAAAATACGCTGAATATAGTTACGGATATTTAGAAACATACAGTTACATATTGTTGGATAATCATGTGCATTGGCTTGTACGAACAGTTACTGAGAAATTGTTGTTTGACTTTCTTAATCTCATTCCTCTTAAAGATCAGAAATCACATCAGAAGAAATATTTAAAAAATGAGATCAGCTTTGAAGAAGCAATTGAGTTTCAGTTGAAAGATTTCTTTATTTCCTACGCCATGTCTTATAATAAAAGGTACAATCGATTGGGAGCTTTATTCTTAAATCCATTTAGAAGAGTAAAAGTAGAAGATGAGCAGCACTTTACACAAATCGTAATTTATCAACATGCCAATGTGGTTAAGCATGGCATATTGAAAGATTTTGAAAATTATTTTTGGTCATCTTATAATGCTTTATTGTCTGAAAAGCCAACGGTTTTGAAGCGGGATGAAGTTTTGAATTGGTTTAGAGGACGGAAAGAATTTATTAGAATGCATCGGGAGATGAGTGAATACTATTATGGGCATGAGGTTGCAATTGAATAATTTGGAAATCTTTTTACAATTCAAATAGTGTAGTTTAAGAAGCTTCCAGAGAAGTCAAGTTTTGGAAACTTGACTTCTCTTTAGCCGGAACAACTCTATTTTTTTTCAATTTTAAGAAAGACAAAAGCAAAACAAGGGTAATATTTGCATCTATTATTATTTACAAAAGACAATCAGTAATTATGACTAATAACGATATCCTTAAAAAACTGCGGGTAGCACTTCATTTGAGAAATGATGAGATCATCAAAATCCTGGCCCTTGTTGACTTCAAAGTAACTGCCAGTGAATTGGGTGCACTGTTCCGTAAAGAAGGCCATGAAAATTACAAACCTTGCGGAGACCAGCTGCTTCGTAACTTCCTGAATGGTTTGATCATTCACATGCGCGGTCCGGCAGAAGATGGTAAGGTGCGAGATGAGGAATGATTTTAATAGTGTAGAGGAACAAACAAAAACGGAAGGATCACTTCAATTTGCATATCTTTGAGTTAACCGGGTTTTATGTAAATCAATGCTCCCGGTTCGTTCACTGCATTTCAAGCTAAATCACTTAATAAACAAAAAATGTTAATTCAGGTTGTTATTACCCTGGTACTCGTACTTCTTAATGGTTTTTTTGTAGCTGCCGAATTTGCTATCGTAAAAATCAGAGCTTCACAACTGGAACAAAAAGCGCAGGAAGGTAATAAAATGGCCCTACTCTCTAAACAGATTGTCGGGAATCTGGATGGGTATCTGGCGGCTACACAATTTGGGATAACATTGGCAAGTTTAGGATTGGGATGGATCGGAGAGCCTGTTGTTTCTAAAATACTGATTGGTGGGATGGAACTTGTGGGCATTACACTCGACCCGGTTCTGGCACATCAGATTGCATTGCCGGCAGCGTTCGCTATTATCACGGTGCTGCACATTGTTTTTGGAGAACTCGCTCCCAAATCCATAGCAATCCAGCGTCCGGAAGCTACTACTTTATTTTTATCCTATCCCTTACACGCTTTTTATCTTGTTTTTCGTCCTATTGTCTGGATTTTAAACGGAATTGCCAATTTTATTTTAGGTATTGTCGGCATTACTCCAACACACGGAAGCGAAGTGCACAGCAGTGATGAATTGCGCTATCTGGTTCAGCAGCAGAAAGAAAGTGGCATGATCGAAGCAGCAGATTACGATCTGATCAAAAATGCTTTTAATTTTTCCGAACGTATTGCAAGGCAGGTGATGATACCGAGAACGAAGGTTGTTGGTGTAGACATTAATGATTTTACTGAAACTGATCTTGAAAAATTATTAGAAGAAGGATATTCCAGAATTCCGGTTTATGAAGATTCTATGGACCAGATCATCGGAGTTCTGCATTTGAAAGATTTGCTGATGAAGATGAGAAAAGGAAACGAAATTGTTCTTTCCGAGCTTGTCAGACCCATTTCCATGGTTCCCGAATCCAAGCCAATCGGAGCTATCTTGCGTGATTTTCAATTAAGCCGTCAGCAAATGGCTGTTATTGTGAATGAATATGGCGGAGTAGAAGGTATTGTAACGATGGAAGATATTCTGGAAGAACTGGTTGGTGAAATCCAGGATGAGTATGATAATGAAACACCGATTGTCAAAAATGAAAACGGGAATTATCTGGTGCTTGGTTCTGCTTCAATCAGTGATATTAATGAGCATCTGCCTAACGATATTTCCAGAGAAGGCGATTATGAAACATTAGCGGGCTTCCTGATTTCCAAGTTCAACAGAATTCCTTCTATCGGAGAAAAAGTGCGCACTAAGGATTATGAATTCATGGTGATGAAAAAACAGCGCAGCACGATCTCACTGGTTCAGATTACAGCACTGGAAGAATAGAAGATCAGCCGTAAGCAGTATTGTAAATAAAAGTTATTCTTTTTCTATGCTTTTCATTATAAGCTGCTCACCTTGTTAGTCTACTCTTTTGCTGTGTTGGTATTATCTAAAACTTAAAGACATGAAACGACATCCGCTATTGTTTTCTTGTTTTTTTACACTGGTTTTGACGTGTCAGATGGTTTCTGCACAATCAAAAAAAGCTAATAATCCTATCTCGATCCAGGCTCAGATCAAGCCGGATTTTTCGAAAATGGTTGATTATGGTATTCCAATGGGTTCTGGAGTTCATGAACTTCCTGGCGGTAAAGCACCTGTCTCTAATCAGATCAATGCTGATGGTTCGATTAAGGTTAGCAGAACAGTTGAGATCACAGTACCTTCCGAAAAAAACGACCGGATGCAATCAGAAAGGAAAAAGCCGGAAAAAGATATTCCTCAAAGGAAGCAGAAAAGAAAAACTAATAATTCCGGTGGTGCTTAGCTTTCATTATATACCTTCAAAACGGTTTCCCTCAGTTTTTGCCCGGAATTACTAAGTACAAAGGCAATTGTTTTGGCAATATCATCTGCTGAAATCCACGTATTAAAATCAGCGTTCGGCATTGCTTCCCGGTTGCTCATGGTATCAATAGTGCTAGGGACAATGACTGTAGCCGTAATATTTTTTGATTTACCCTCTGCATTAATGAATTCTGCCATCTTAAACAGAAGTGACTTGGAAAGTGCATAAGCAAAGTTATCCTTTCCCTGGCTAGCAATAAGTGCAGGTTTTGCTCCGATAAAAATAAACTGACCTCCTCCGTTTTTCTCAAAATGTTCCATCAAAGGCTTTACTAAATGAAAAGCTGTCAGAAAATTGAGATTAAACATTTTTTCGAGTGCAGCATCATCTGTTTCATTTATGCTGCCGGAAGCATAGCCTCCGGCCAGAAAAATCCCTGCCTGGACAGATTTTGCCTGAATTAACGTTTGATTGACAAAGTTTACAGATGCATCATAATCCAGCAAATCCACAACCTGCCCTTTTACATCCGGAAATTTATCGAAGACATTAACGCTTTTTGAACCTAGGGTTACATAAATATTATTTCCGCAGTCTGAAAGCTTTTTAACAACCTCTCTTCCCAGATTTCCGGTAGCTCCGCTGATAATGATGTTGTTTGACATAAATTTGGTGGATTGCTGAAATAGGATGAATCTGTAAATTATTTATTCAAAAGTTCAATTAAAAACTTCCGGAAAGGCTCTGCAAATTCTTTTCTTTTCAGAGCGAATTCAACCGTTGTTTTTAGATAGTCCAGCTTATCGCCGATGTCATGCCGTTTCCCTTCAATATGATGTGCATAAATATTCTCACGTTTTAAAAGAAGCAATAATGAATCCGTTAACTGAATCTCATTATTTTTTCCTTTTGGCGTTTGCTCGATCGTGCTAAAAATCTCAGGTGTTAAAATATAGCGTCCGGCAATAGCCAGGTTGGAAGGGGCCAGGTCGAGAGCTGGTTTTTCTACCAGCGTAGTTAGTTCCAGAATGGTATCACTCAATGAGTTTCCCCCAACAATGCCGTAGCGATTTACCTTATTGGCAGGAACCTGCTCTACGGCGATGACTGATCCGCCATATTGTTCATAAGTATCCATCAACTGCTGGGTTACAGGTATAACAGAATCCATAATGGTATCACCCAGCAAAACGGCAAAAGGTTCGTTGCCTACGTGATGACGGGCATAGTAAATAGCATCACCCAGGCCATTAGCTTCTTTCTGGCGTACAAAATGGACGTTCGCCATATCAGCCAGACGTCTCATTTCATTAAACCAAATCATGTCTTCTTTTTCTTCCAAACGGGATTCCAGCTCAACATTGCGGTCAAAATGATCTTCAATCGCCCGTTTCCCTTTTCCTGAAATAATCAGAATATCTTCAATTCCCGAATCAACGGCTTCCTGAACGACATACTGGATCGTTGGGATGTCAATAATTGGTAACATTTCCTTAGGCATTGATTTGGTTGCCGGCAAAAAACGGGTTCCAAGTCCGGCAGCAGGAATAACAGCTTTACGAATCATATATTTTTTAGGTTTTGGCTATTGGCTTTTAGCGGTTAGCTATTAGCATTTAGCCGTTAGCGCGGGAATAAGCGGTTATTTAATAACAAATAATTCTATGTTTTACATAAGTGGTTTAGGCAGTTTAGCTAACAGCCAATAACTTTTTCAAACTACAAACGGCTTAATCACTCTTGCATTATGTTTTTTCAGTTTGACAAAAAGCTGGTTCAGCATATCGTCGTCCCGGTAAGTTCCAATGATTGTACCGCCTGAACCGGCAAATTTTGCGGATGCTCCGCATTCTCTGGCAGCATTGATCAATCGTTTATTGGACTCAGGAACATTATAGATCTGACAGCGTAGATTAAAATTTTCGTTCATCAATTCGTGCAGATCATCCGGTCTGCCTTCCATCAAAGCGGTGTGCCCATCTTTGGCTTTTTGTGCGATCTGGGAAAGTACATGAATCACATCCGTTTCGCCACGGTCAAATCTTGTACGTACATCGCTATGCACTTTGCCGGAAACCTTGCTCAGATTAGTATTATAAGCAACATAGAGTTTGGGAAGCAGAGCTGGGTCTATGCGATCATAAAATCCGTAACCCTGATTTTGTATAAGGGTTTTATCAAAATCCATATAAACACAACCTTCATAACACTGGATAACGCGATCCTGCAAACCGGCTGCAATGCCAAGTTCTTCAGTTTCCGAAACCATGACGAGCTGAGGAAGAATCTGGATGGGAATCTCTACTTTGTAAAATTGCATCAACGCCCGGAAAAGTGCTACAACAATAGCGCTGGAGCCTGACATGCCAACCTGACGCGGAATGGAGGAACGATACCTTACCGTAAAATTTCTGTTGGGGAGTTTGATCTGATTTTCTTCACAGTAATCCGCGAACTTTTTGATACCAGCTTTAATCAGCGGAATACCACCATTATAGCCTAACATGCTCACAGAATCCCGAAGATGGTAAATGCTGCGGAAAGTACTTCCATCCATGGGTTCTGGCTCTATGTGAAGCTCGGGCGATTCGTATAAAGAAATGGATGCCCCGAAATTCCGGACTGAAATTGATATTGTTTTTCCAAAAAAACCATCAGAAGGATTTCCCAGCAGCCCGGCACGGGCGTATGCGCGCGTTTCAATGATCAATGTAAATCTTTTTTGTGTCAAAAATAGTAACTAGTTGACGATGCTTTATTGTTTTGTCCCCTAAATTAATCAAACCGTTTCATTAGCAATGTGTATAATTCTGAGTTTAGGAGTAATACAATAAAAAAAGCAGTACAAAGTATGTTAAATACCTGTACTGCTCTTTTTACTTATGCTTGAAAATTAAGCTTGTTTTATCAACTGGATGTTGATTGCAAGTTTGATTTCATCACCTACTACGACACCTCCTGCTTCGGTCGTTGCACTCCAGGTTAAACCGAAATCTTTACGGTTAATTTTTCCTGTAATTTCAAAACCTACTTTATTCTGACCATAAAAGTCTGTCATGGCTCCACCATATTCAGCATCTAAAACCACTGGCTTGGTCACACCTTTCATGGTTAAATCGCCTTTCAGTTTGTATGTATCGTCACCTGTTTTTTCAAGACTGCTTGAAGTAAAAGTCATTTTAGGATGATTTGCAGCATCAAAGAATTCAGCTGAACGTAAATGTTCGTCACGTTGCGCCTGGTTGGTATCAATACTGGCTATATCTGCCGAGAAATTGATATTGGCAGTTGTTAAATCGTCTCCATCTGTTTCAACCGTTCCTTCAAATGTTTTGAAAGAACCTGTAACCGTTGAAATAACAAGGTGTTTTACCTTAAACTGGATTTCTGAATGCGTTGGGTCAATAACCCATGATGTTTTAGCTGACATAATCTATGTTTGTTTAATATGTTGTTACATTTAATGTATATACATGTAAATATGGAAAAAAGTTTTCCAACAACAAAAAAAATCTCAATCTTTTTTAGATTGAGATTTTAAAGATTTCATAATAAGTTATTTATCAGCATTATTTACTTGTTATTCTTTCGGCATTACAAAAATACTTTCGTCAATTTTCGGATTGACTTCCAGTGTTTTAATATTCATAGCCATCGTTGCCCCAGGCATGGCAGAGGTTGATACCTCCGAGGTAAACGGATAGGTAATTCCATCTACCTGTTTGAAATTGGATTGTATGTTGCTTGACTCGACCTGCTGGCTCTAGACTGTAACCGAAGCAACTACTTTCAGAATATAATAGGTATCCTGTGAAATGTAGTTTGTTCTTTTAGTACCGTTTTTCAGGTTTTGTGTTACTTTGTAAACCTTGGCGCCACCGAGATTATCTTCTCCATCCAATGTCAAGGTCTGGCCCTTTTCCTTGTAATTGTATAAACCCGTCAGGTCCGTTTCGGCAGAAAGTGACTTCACTATTTCATCCGGCAGCGGAGTTGCTTTGGTTTGTCCGGCCATCGGGTTTATTGCCCATCCTTTGTCATTATCAATTACCTGTATAATGGTTGAACCCTGCACAACGGTTTCACTGCGAAATCCGCGCTGCTGTACAATAGTCGTGGTAACAGGTATCTGCATATTCATCACATTCATTTCAGCGGTGATCTTTACACTTTTCAATTGGGATAGCTTTTCCGGGCCTCCCATGGCTGTAATATGTAGCTTAACAATTTCATCCAGTGTCTTTTGGGCATAAGCAGCAGAGCATATTCCTGTAATAACCAGAACGATCAGCGATTTTAGTAATTTGTTTTTGTGCATGTGGAGCTTATATGATAAAGTGTAAAACTAGGAAATATTAACGTAAAAGCGAACCGCTCCGTCCAACGGGTTTTTCTGGCGTCGGCCGGATAATGAAACTTCGGAATAATATAAATCTGTTAGAGAAATTCTATTATTCAAATGGGCAAAAAAAAACGAACGAACCAAAAAAATGATCCGCTCGCCAAAATATATAAGTTCTTAAAACTAATTATGCATTTTTCAACGCCTCAGCTCCACCGACAATTTCAAGAATTTCAGTCGTAATAGCAGCCTGACGGGTACGGTTGTAAACCAATTTCAGTTCTTTCAAAAGGTCCTGAGCATTTTCAGTAGCCTTATCCATGGCTGTCATACGCGCACCCTGCTCGGAAGCATTAGATTCCAGAACAGCACGATATAAGGCTATCTTCAATGATTTTGGAATTAACTCAGCAAGAATTTCCTCCTCGTTTGGTTCAAAGATATAATTAACCTCCGGTGCTTTTACTTTTTGTGTAGTCGTATCGGCAACAATCGGTAAGTAAGGATCCGTGTGGATAATTTGTGTCGCAACGTTTTTGAATTCATTAAAAACAAGATCAACAACATCATAACGACCATCAGAAAAATCACTCATGATTTTTTCTGCGGCATCCTTTACATTAATAAATTTAAGTCTTGTAAAAAGATCCGTGTAAGTAGTATTTACTTTGAAACCTCTGCGAACAAAAGCTTCTGCACCTTTTTTACCGATTGCAAAAATCTCAACATTTCCTTTGCTGGCCTGTCTTGAATATTTTTCTTCAATCAGAAGCAAAGTTGCTTTAATAATATTGGTATTGAAAGCACCGCACAATCCACGATCGGAAGTAACGACAACGATCAATATTTTTTCAGCAGAGCGAACGATCTTCAACGGGCTCTCAACCGAATTTTCAGAACCTGCCGACACTGTTGAAAGCATTTGTCCCAGCTTTTGGGCATATGGACGCATTTGCAGGATATTATCCTGAGCCCTGCGCAATTTAGCAGCTGCCACCATTTTCATGGCTTTGGTAATCTGCTGGGTTGAGTTAACCGAAACAATCCGGTTACGTACTTCTTTTAAGCTTGCCATCTTGTGGAAATTAAATGCGGTCCGCCTGAGGTAATCAATAAGTGAGAAATCAAAAACGATTCTGCTGTTTCTGATTTCTCACTTAAAGTTTCTCTATTAATATTTAGCTGAAAGTTCTTTCGCTACTTTGTCAATAACATCCGTTACGCTGTTATCAAGCTTGCCTGCACGAAGTGCTGCAAGTGTTTCGCTGTATTGAGCTGAAAGAATAGTAAGGAATTCTTTATCGAATTCTTTTACTTTTTCAACCGGAACTCTGTCTAATAATCCTTTTGTAGATGCATAAACTGTTGCAACCTGATGTTCAACCGGTACCGGAGCATATTGAGGTTGTTTCAATACTTCCTGATTACGGCGTCCACGGTCAATTGCCAGTTTAGTAGAAGCATCAAGATCCGAACCGAATTTTGCAAAAGCTTCCAGTTCACGGAACTGAGCCTGGTCAAGTTTTAACGTACCTGATACCTTTTTCATTGACTTGATCTGAGCATTACCACCCACACGTGATACCGAGATACCTACGTTGATCGCAGGACGGATACCCGAGTTGAATAAGTTGGATTCCAAAAATATCTGTCCGTCAGTAATCGAAATTACGTTCGTCGGGATATAAGCAGAAACGTCACCAGCTTGTGTTTCAATGATTGGAAGTGCAGTCAAGGAGCCACCACCTCTAACCTTGCCAATCAGGGAAGGAGGAAGGTCATTCATATTGGCAGCTATGCTGTCGTCATTAATGATTTTTGCAGCTCTTTCCAACAAACGGCTGTGAAGATAAAATACATCTCCAGGATAAGCTTCACGTCCCGGAGGGCGACGAAGCAACAGGGAAACTTCACGGTAAGAAACCGCTTGTTTTGAAAGGTCATCATAAACAATAAGTGCAGGACGACCTGTATCACGGAAATATTCACCGATTGCTGCACCTGTAAACGGAGCATAAAATTGCATTGGTGAAGGATCTGATGCACCGGCTGCTACAATTACTGTATAGTCCATTGCACCATAACGGCGAAGTGTAGCTTCGATACCTTTGATCGTTGAAGCCTTCTGGCCGCAAGCAACATAGATACAGAATACAGGCTCACCTTTTTCGTAATATTCTCTTTGATTGATGATCGTATCAATAGCAACAGCAGTCTTTCCAGTCTGGCGGTCACCAATAATCAACTCACGTTGTCCACGTCCGATCGGAATCATCGCATCGATTGCTTTGATACCCGTCTGAAGAGGTTCGGTTACGGGCTGACGGAAAATTACCCCCGGCGCTTTACGCTCAAGTGGCATTTCGAATGTTTCACCCTGAATAGGGCCCATTCCGTCGATTGGTTCAGCTAATGTGTTTACAACACGGCCTACAATACCTTCACCAACTTTTACTGAAGCGATTTCTTTAGTACGCTTCACCGTTGCTCCTTCTTTGATCTCACTGAAATCTCCAAGTAATACGGCTCCAACATTATCTTCCTCGAGATTCAAAGCGAGGGCTTTCAAGCCATTCTCGAAAACAAGCAGCTCACCTGCCTGTACTTGGGAAAGGCCATAAATCCGTGCAACACCATCACCGATTTGAAGGACTGTTCCTACTTCTTCGAGTTCTGCTTCAGATTTAGCGCCTGCAAGTTGTTCGCGCAGGATGGCCGAAACTTCGTCCGGTCTAACAGATACCATAGTATAATTGACTTATTTAGAGTATAGTAGTAAGTTTTTGAAATCAGCCGCAAAGGTAGGGTTAATTTGTTAAATAAAGAATACCTAACCTAAAAAACTACGGTATTAAAATTAGATTTTTCCAAGTTTACTACACTGCGTTATTACAGCGACGTAAAAATATGGAAATTCAGGCATTTATAAGGTTTTTAAAACTTTTTTAGGTACTAATTGTGTTTTTGTTGTAATTGAGTTCGTTAATAACCATTACTTATCAGAAATATAAATCTCAGACCATCCTTAAGTCGAATGTACAAATTAGAAAAAACCATTTTAGCCTCCGTTTTATGTATCGGTTTAACTGTTTCACAAGGATTTGCGCAAGCACCTAAAAAAGTAGTAAAACCTGCCGCAACAGCAAAAAAGACTACGGTTACAGCAAAAAAAACAGCACCCTCATCAAATGTACTCAAGAATACGATGGATTCGCTATCAGCTGCCATCGGAGTAAGCTTTTCAAATTCATTAGCATCTCAGGGAATCAGTAACATCAATACCGATGTGCTTACTAAAACCATTAATGCTGCGCTTAAAGGAGAAAAAACAACGTTTTCAACTGAGGTAGCCAATAAGTTTATTGGTGAATATTTTCAAAAATTAACTGAAGAAAAAGGAGCCGTGGTAAAAATAGAAGGAGAAAAATTTCTGGAAGAAAATAAGAAAAAAACAGGTGTTACAACAACGGAGAGTGGTTTGCAGTACGCTGTAATTAAAATGGGCGATGGACCGAAACCTACTGCAACTGATAAAGTTAAAACTCATTACCATGGTACTCTGACCAATGGAACAGTTTTTGACAGTTCTGTTGACCGCGGTGAACCGGTTGAGTTTCCGGTCAATGGTGTTATAAAAGGATGGACAGAAGCATTGCAGCTTATGCCGGTCGGTTCGAAATGGAAATTGTTTATTCCTTATTCTCTGGCTTATGGCGAACGTGCAGCAGGTCCTCAGATTCCAGCTTATTCAGCTTTGGTTTTCGAAGTTGAATTATTAGAGATTGTTAAATAGTTAACAAAAATCGACGAATGAAAAAGTACCTAATCACTCTTATTCCTGTTGTATTACTTGGCTGGCAGCGAGGTCCGGTACAGCAAAATGCAGTTGTTACTACGGAAACTTCACTTGCGGAGGACATCAAGCCGACCGTAGCACAGTATAAGGCGGAGGAGCTTTCGACACGGATATTATCCAACTATCATTATCGTAAAACGAAACTGAACGATTCCTTATCGTCTGCGATTTTTGATAAATATATTGATGGAATAGATCATGGCCGATTGTATTTTCTTGCTTCCGACATGACGGAATTTGAGAAATACAGGTACTCTTTCGACGACTTTTTACAAAAGCGTGAACTGGATGTTCCTTTCAACATGTATAACCTTTTCAGAAAGCGTTATCAGGAAAGAAGCGAATATATCCAGACGCTGCTGAAAACGCCAAAGCCGTTTGATTATACTGTTGACGAGTCACTGAACACAGACCGTGAAAAAGTAGCCTGGGCTAAATCGAATGATGAACTAAATGATACCTGGAGAAAGTATCTGAAAAGTGAAGCGCTGGATTTAAAACTAGCCGGGAAAGCGGATTCATCTGTGGTAAAAACCATGAGTGACCGTTATAAAAATCGTGACCGCGGATTGGGACGTATTCGTACAGAACAGGTTTTTCAGATGTTTATGAATGCGTATGCTGAATCTCTTGATCCGCATACAAGTTACATGGCACCGACTTCTGCGGACCGTTTCAAACAGGAAATGAGTCAGTCGGTGGAAGGTATTGGCGCATTGCTTCGTGAAGAAGATAATTATATCAAAATCGTTGAAGTAATACCAGGCGGACCAGCATTCAGAGGTAAGCAGCTTAAAAAAGAAGACAAGATTATCGGTGTTGCTCAGGGTGATGATGGTAAGTTTGTTGATCTTGTTGGCTGGTTTGTAGATGATGCAGTAAAACTGATAAAAGGAGCGAAGGGTACTGTAGTTCGTTTGCAGATTCTGTCGGCAGATGCGCTTTCAAGTACGCCTCCCAAAGAAATCAGACTCGTTCGTGAGAAAATCAAACTGGAAGATTCCCGTGCTAAAAAGGAAATTGTTTCTGTAAATTCTGGCAATAAGGATTACAAGATTGGTGTGATTGATGTTCCTCTATTTTACCGTGACTTCGAAGGAGCACAGCAAAAAGAAAAGGAATTTTCAAGTACAACGCGTGATGTTCAAAAAATAATCACCGAATTACAGGCTGAACATGTAGATGGTATTGTAATCGATCTTCGTAACAATGGCGGCGGTTCTTTAACGGAGGCTGTTTCATTAACAGGTTTGTTTATTAACAGAGGCCCGGTAGTTCAGGTGAAGGAAGGACAAGGCGAAGTGGAAGTGCAGTCAGACAATGATCCTACGATTGCTTATAATGGTCCAATGGCAGTAATGGTAAACCGTTTCAGTGCGTCTGCATCAGAAATTTTTGCAGCAGCTATTCAGGATTACAAGCGCGGGATCATTGTAGGGGAGCAAACGTATGGTAAAGGAACCGTTCAAACATTAATTGATCTTAATCAATGGGTTCCTAAAGAAACGGACCAGCTTGGTCAGGTGAAATTGACTGTTGCTAAGTTTTACCGTATTAATGGAAGTAGCACACAGTTGAAAGGTGTTATGCCGGATCTTGAAATGCCAACCGCTTTTAAAGTAAATGAATATGGTGAAGGTTCGCAGCCAAGTGCATTGCCTTGGGATCAGATTGCGTCTTCAAAATACGAGGCTACCAACGATATCAATGATAAGATTGTAAGTCAGCTTCGTGAAAAACATAATCATCGTCTTAAAACAGATGAAGAGCTTAAAACACTGGCAAAAACGATGGAGGAATTCAAAAAAGCCCGTGAAGATAAGACGGTTTCTTTGCTGGAATCCAAACGTAAAATAGAGCGCGAAGAAGCTGAGAAAAAACGTGCAGCGATGAAACAGTTGGGTGAAGATGCTGAGGAAGAAGATGAAGATGCCGATGCAAAACCAAAAACTGCTACGGAAGCACCAAAGGATGTCAAAAAGAAAAAAGATATCTACATCACGGAAACAGGCCGTATGCTTGCTGACCTGATCGTAATTTCTAAAGAACCAAGTTTAGCAGGTGCTAAGAAAAAATAAGTAAAATTCAAATTCTACAAAAAACGGACAGCTGGTTTAATCAGCTGTCCGTTTTTTGTTTATAATTACAAATCTTCAATCTTCATTAATCCTTAACCATTAACAATTAATCATTATTCCCATCCTCCTCCAAGTGACCGGTAAAGCTCGATCAATGCAAGGTGCTGGTCTTTTTGAACTTCAGTCAGAGCTAGTTCAGCATCCAGAACATTTTTTTGTGCGGCAATAATTTCCAGATAATTGGCATAACCTGTAGTGAAAAGGTCCCGCGAAGTGGCTACGGCCTGCTGCAGAACCTCTACTTCCTGTTTTTTGAAATCAGCTATTTTTTTGCTGTTCTCAATTTTCTTCAGACTTGTACTCACTTCCTGGAATCCGGTTAAAATTGCTTTGTTGTATGCATACAAAGACTCTATGCTGGAGGCTTCCAAGCGCTTCTGTCCGGATTTAAGTGCTCGCCTGTTAAATATTGGTGCAGCCAGTCCACCCAAAGCACTGTAAGCTATTGAACCCGGATTGAAAAGCAAAGAACCTTTAAAAGCATTGAAGCCCAGTAAACCCGTTATGTTCAGGGAAGGTAAAAAAGCAAGCCGTGCTGCCTGTAAATCTGCATGGTTCGCCAGCAAATCAAATTCGGCCTGCTGAATATCAGGACGTCTTATCAGCATTCTGGAAGGGATTCCGGCTTGTACACGTTCAGGTAAATTTTCATTCAGGTTGCCATTCCTCTGAATCCTTTGCGGGAATCTTCCAAGTAAAACATTCAGGTTGTTTTCTGCTTCGGCAATTCGCTGGTTAATCTGTATTTCAAGACTTTGTGTATTGAGTAACTGAGCTATAAACTGTCTTACTCCCAGTTCGTTGGCTCGCCCGCCTTCTTTCTGGATTTTAATGTTTTCAACGGCTGATTGCTGTAAGTTGATGTTTTTTTGGATAATAGCCAACTCAGAATCCATTGCCAGCAGCTCATAATAAAGACCAGAAACCTGAGCAATCAAACTGGTTGTTATCAGATGTTTTCCTTTTTCAGTAGCCAGAAAACGGGTGTAAGCAGCTTTGCGCTGCGTTTTCAGTTTACCCCAGATGTCTACTTCCCAGGTACTGCGGAATCCGACAAAATAATCTGGTAAAAAAGGAGCCGGCAGTCTTCGGTCATTGTCTATATTTTCTGAAAAGTTGGTATCGTAGTTACCAACGCCATCCATGGTATAATCCCCGAATTTCCGTCCGCCACCAGATATTTCTGCGTTCACAGCTGGGAACAAAGCACCGGTTGCAAAGGTGATGTTGGTCTTTGCCATTTCCATGCGCTGAATGGCCATTTTCAGATCCGGATTATTAATCAAAGCGGTATCAATCAGCGCAGTTAGATTTGGGTCTTTGAAAAATGTTTTCCATTGCATGGCACCGACGCCTACAGAATCAGTTTGGCCTTCAAAAGTTTCAGGTGATTTTATGGAAGAGGTATGCTGAACGGGCTGCATCATTTTACATCCGCTTAGAAATATAAGCGTAGCAGCCAGTACAGTAGAATATAATTGCTTATGTGTTTTCATGAAATCATGCATTTGATAGTGGGCAGTCATAATGAATCTCCATTATGACTGCCAAAATATTTTGTCAGAATCTTAGTGAAGCAATGCTTCTTCTTTTTCTATTTCCGGTGCAGAAGACTTCTTGGGAAGAGCCAGTGTTGCAAACAGCACATAAAGTCCTGGGATGATAATGACCCCGAACAATGTACCGATGAGCATACCGCCTGCTGCGGCAGTTCCTATCGAACGGTTACCAATGGCACCTGCACCCGAAGCCATAACAAGTGGGATCAGACCAGCCACAAAAGCGAAGGATGTCATCAGGATGGGACGTAACCTTTCAGTAGCTCCTTCGAGCGCAGCTTCCACTACGGAACGTCCTTCTTTCTGTCTGATGATGGCATATTCGACAATCAGAATGGCATTTTTACCCAACAGACCAATGAGCATGACCAGCGAAACCTGGGCGTATATGTTGTTTTCAAGCCCCATTAATTTCAATGCTAGAAATGCTCCGAAGATACCGGTAGGAAGGGATAGTATTACCGGAAGTGGTAAAAGGAAACTTTCATATTGGGCCGCAAGCAGCAGATATACGAACAGGAGACATACGCCGAAAATGTAAATGGCCTGATCGCCAGATAATATCTCTTCACGCGTCATACCCGACCATTCATAAGTAAAACCACGCGGCAGGCTTGTTGCCGCCACACGCTCTACTGCTTTAATTGCATCACCACTACTGAAACCAGGCGCGGCATCGCCATTGATCATGGCAGACGTAAACATGTTATATCGTGTTAAAAGCTCAGGACCATATACACGTTCCAGACGGATAAAAGTTGAGAAGGGTACCATCTCTCCCCGGTTGTTTTTAACATACAGTTTCAAGATGTCTTCGGGCGCTTTTCTGAAACTTGGATCGGCTTGCACCATCACCTTATACATCTGTCCGAAACGGATGAAGTTGGAAGCATATAAACTTCCGATCAGGGTTTGGAGCGTGCTCATGGCCACATCAACCGATACGCCTTTTTTGGCTGCAATATCGGCATCCACATGGATCATGTACTGAGGAAAACTGGCATCAAAACTACTGAATGCCGAAGCAATTTCAGGAGAGTCCATCAGGTCTTTTACAAACTTATTGGTAATAGCTGCCGTTTTCTGAAGATCATCACTTCCTGTACGATCCTGCACGCGCAGCTCAAAACCGCTGGAATTACCAAAACCAGGAACGGTAGGAGGCGGAAAAAACTGAATGTCAGCATCCGTAATATGCTTTGTTTTTTGCTCCATTTCAGCAATGATATCATTTACCGATACATCCCGCTGATCCCAGGGTTTAAGGTTGATCATGGCCATTCCATAGGATGAGCCCGCCGACTCGGTGATCAGGCTATATCCTGAAAGAGAAGAAACGGATTCCACAGCGCCCAGGGATTCAGCAACTTTCTGGATTTCATCCAGTACTGCTTCTGTTCTTTCTACGGTGGCTGCAACCGGTGTCGTAACATTCACATTGATAACACCCTGATCTTCTGTCGGGATAAAACCGGTAGGTAAGATGCTGTTCACTCCGTAGGTTCCAACACAAAATGCAACCAGTAAACCCAGCGTTATCATGCGTCTGCTGACGATGCCTGAAAGCAATTTTCTGTATTTATTGGAGATGCCGTCATAGCCATTGTTGAATCCCTTGAAAAACCTGTCAAGAAGCGGAATTTTGGAAGGTTGTCCATGTGTATTTTTTAGCATCAGTGCACAAAGAGCCGGTGTTAAGGTCAGTGCATTGATACCGGATATGACAATGGAAATGGCTAGTGTAATGGAAAACTGACGATAAAATATTCCTACCGGTCCGGACATAAATGCAACGGGAACAAATACTGCAGACATAACAAGTGTAATGGCGATAATGGCACCGCTCATTTCTTTCATAGATTCAATCGTGGCCTGCCGGGCATCCAGGTGTTTTTCTGCCATTTTCGCATGAACGGCCTCGACGACGACAATGGCATTATCTACCACAATACCAATGGCCAGTACCAGAGCAAACAAGGTAAGCAGGTTGATAGAAAACCCGAAAAGCTGCATAAAAGCAAAGGTGCCGACCAGGGCGACGGGTACTGCAAGAGCCGGAATAAGGGTTGAACGGAAATCCTGTAGGAAAAGATAGACAATGATAATAACCAGAATAAACGCCTCGATCAGGGTACGTACTACTTCATGAATAGAGGCATCCAGAAAGCGCGAAACGTCATAGGATACGAAATAATCCATACCGGGAGGGAAAGTGCTTGTTTTTAATTCAGCTACTTTCTTTTTGATATTGGCGATAACTTCCTGTGCGTTGGAGCCCGGTCGCTGTTTGATCATGATTGAGGCCGAGGGCTTGCCATTGGACTTGGAAGCCATGTCATATTCAAGGGTGCCAAATTCTATATCAGCAACATCTTTCAGTTTCAGCATGGAGCCGTCCGGATCGGACCTTAGCACTATATTTTCATACTGGGCAGGTTCAAACAGCTTTCCGGTATATTTCAAAACATATTGTAGCGCCTGCCTTTCCCTTCCCGAACTTACACCGGTTTTACCAGGTGCGGCAACCACATTCTGATTACGGATGGCTTGTACGACTTCATCCGCGGAAACATTATAGCTGTTCATCCGGTCGGGTTTCAGCCACACGCGCATGGAGTAATCTTTACTGCCCATGATTTGCGCCCTGCCGACCCCGTCAATCCTTTTTAGCTCTTTGAGTATATTAATATCAGCAAAGTTGTATACGAAATCTTCACCGGCTGCTGAGTCCGTGCTCATGATGTCCAGATACATCAGCATACTGTTTACCTCTTTTTCAGTAGTAACACCCGCTTTGATTACCTCTTCAGGAAGTTCATCGATAACGGTTTGAACGCGGTTCTGAACGTTCACCGCTGCAAGATCCGGGTCCACGCCCACATTAAAGGATATGGTAATTGTGGTTACACCATCATTACCCGACACGCTGGTCATATAGGTCATTCCGGGTACACCATTGATCGCCTTTTCAAGCGGTACAGCAACGGCATCCACACAAACCTCCGCATTAGCACCGGTATAGGTAGCTGTAACAACAACTGAAGGTGGTACAATATCCGGAAACTGAGATACGGGCAGGTTTAGAAAAGCCATGAGCCCAAGCAGCGTTATAAAGACTGATATGACCAGTGATAACACGGGCCTTTCTATGAATTTTTGAAACATGATTTTTAATTCAGGTGGAACGAAAGAAATCTAGTTGGCAGTAAGTTTTACCTGTTCGGCAGATGTATTCATGCCGTCTGTTGAAATTGTTTTTGGATTAATGGTAACTCCTTCTTTGAGCCCCTGTAATCCTTCATAAACAATCGTTTCGCCAGCTTCCAGTCCTGACTTCACCACATAATAATCTCCTAGTCTTGACTGAGGAGTAAAACTTCGGGTTTTAATCTTATTGTCTTTTTGCAATACATAAACAAAGCTTTTATCCTGAATTTCGAAGGCAGCCTTTTGAGGAATAAGAATGGCGTTTTCAACCGTATTAGTCAGACGGATCGTACCGGTTGAACCGTGCTTCAGCAGTTTTTCAGGATTTGCAAAACGTGCTCTGAATGCAATGGAACCGGTTCCTTCATCAAAAGCACCTTCCATCGTTTCGATGGTGCCTTTGTGTTTAAAGTAAGAGCCGTCTGCAAGTTCCAGTTCTACAACAGCCTTCTGATTGGATGCCGCACCACGGGCTTTGGTGTATTCCAGATACTCATTTTCTGAGACATTGAAATACGCGAATATATGCTTGGTGTCTGAAAGTGTAGTAAGCAGGGTTCCTTCATTGATCAAACTTCCTACCTTAAAGGGCAGCCGGTCAATCATACCATCAAAAGGTGCTTTAATTTCAGTCTGCGCCAGCTGAATAGCGGCATTGGATTTCATGGAACGTGCTTCTTCAATCCGGGCTGTCACGGCAGCGTATTTTGCTTTGGCAACATCCAGTTCAGTTTTGGATACTACGTTTTTCTCCACCAGCATTTTGACACGTCCCATTTCTACTTCAGCACCTTTTGCATCGGCAATGGCACTTTGCAGGCTTGCATTGGCTTTGGCAAGTTCTGCTGCATATTCTTCGCTGTTGATACGGAAAAGTACCTGTCCTTTTTTTACATCCTTGCCTTCGTCCACATAAACCTGTTCCAGGTACCCCTTGACACGGGCGTAAATTTCCACGTTTTTGACCGCGTGAATGGCGCCTACATATTCCCGGTGTAATTCTGTATTCTGTGCTTTTAACTTGGTCACCGGTATGGTCAGGACAGAATCTTTGTTTTCAGCAGTATCCTTGCTTTGCGAAGTACAGCTGACAGCAAACAGGCTTAGGCTGAGTAAAACGGCCAAAATGTAGTTTTTCATGATGCGTAATGAATGGTTTGAAATAAAATGTAATGGTTTAGGTATCAGCATAAAGCATTAGCAACTGTAAAATTTTTACAGTGCTTGAAACAGCTATATCCAACTTTTAAAATGCGCGTTGAAACACTGGCATTTCTGTCAGATAATACGGTTTAATACAGGTTGCGGCTGATTTATAATAAAGGCGAATGCCAGAAAGCAGATCAGACTAGAATGGGCAAAGACGATGGAGGAAACTGTAATAATCCGGCAGAATAGGCAGCCGCTGAATGCAGCCGATTACCTGCCTGGTGTAATGCTGAAAAACGGATTTGGAAGAAAAATGAAAATAGTCTGAAAGTACAGATTCAAAACAGATGAAGCGGTAGCTGGAAGTTCTGTGGCGCAACAGGCTGGACAGATTTTCTTTCCATTCAAACTCGTCTGGGCTAAGAAAAGTCTGACGCGGACAAATAGAATCATCAATTTCAATTAATTCTTCTTCCTCAATGTAGTACTTGTTATTGAACGGCGATAATTGCCTGATACCGAAATTGGTCCTGCACGAAGCCTCCGCCTGTCCTGAGAACAGTGCTGAGGCAAGGATTTGCCCAATGCAAAAAAACAATATAAAAGTTCTTTTCAGCATGGTGCCGGTTTATATCAAAACATTGAAAAATTCATATTCTTATAATGAATTCAAGAATGATTGGAATTAAACTATTGGAAATACAATACTGTGACCCAATAGTTCAAATATAATAATTCAAATTTTATAACCAAATTTTCCGGATTGTTAACGGATGTTAATCAATTTTAATTTTTTTCTAATCTTGAAGAATAAATAACCTTTTCAGGAATCAAAAAGATCTATTTTGCGTGAATTAATTTTCACTCACCTTAATTTTAAAAAAGACCCCGATGAAAAAAATGTTTTTTCTGCTGAGTTTCGTATTTGTTTTTTTGAACAGGCCGGTAAAAGCCTCAGAAGGTTTTACATCTGACAAGCTCATTATTCAGAAAGTAAAGGATCATGTGTACCAGCATATTTCCTATTTCAATTCAGAAACTTACGGGAAAGTCCGATGCAATGGAATGATCGTTTTTGATAAGAATGAGGCTATTGTTTTCGACACACCTGTTGATGACTCAGCTTCTACGGAACTAATCAAATGGGTAAAAGACAGCCTGCATTGTAAGATCATAGCCGTTATTCCGACCCATTTTCATGAAGATTGTCTGGGTGGGCTGGGCGCGTTTCACAAGCAGGGAATTCCTTCCTATGCTTCCAATAAAACTATAAAATCTGCTACCCTGAAAAAATACCAGGTTCCGCAAAAGGGTTTTGACAACCTGATGGAGTTGAAAGTGGGCAATAGAAAAGTCATTGCAGAATTTGTTGGAGAAGGTCATACCAGAGACAACATCATCGGCTACTTCCCCAGTGAAAAGGTAATGTTCGGGGGTTGTCTGATCAAGGAAATAGATGCAGCCAAGGGTAATCTGGAAGATGCCAATGTAAACGACTGGTCAGCAACGGTCACCAGACTGAAAGCAAAATATCCGGATACACAAGTGGTCATTCCAGGCCATGGGAAAACCGGCAACACAGCTTTACTGGATTATACCATCAGGCTTTTTCAGCCGAAATAAAGGAATTGTTTCAGGCAAACTGGCCGGTATAAAGCTGGTAATATTTGCCTTTTTTTGCCATCAAAACGGTGTGGTTTCCACGTTCGATAATCCGGCCATATTCCAGTACAATGATCTCATCGGCATTTTGCACCGTTGACAGTCGGTGCGCTATCACAAAGGTGGTTTTCCCTTTCATCAGGGTATCCATGCCTTCTTCAATTAGTTTTTCTGTACGGGTGTCGATGGAGCTTGTTGCCTCATCCAGAATCAGGATGGGTGCTTCGGCAATGGTAGCACGGGCAATATTTAATAATTGTCGTTGTCCCTGGCTCAGGTTACTTCCATCTCCATCCAGAACGGTATTGTAACCCTGCGGCATCCGGGTAATAAAAGAATGTGCATTTGCCAATTCTGCTGCATGAATTACTTCCTTATCCGTTGCGGATAGTCTTCCGTAACGGATATTTTCCATAACCGTACCGGTAAATAAGTGCGTATCCTGCAAAACAATAGCCATGGATTTTCTCAGGCTTTCTCTTGAAATATCTTTAATATCAATACCATCGATAGTAATTTTTCCGGACTGAATATCGTAGAAACGAGGAAGCAAATTGATGATCGTCGTTTTTCCTGCACCTGTGGAACCTACAAAAGCAATTTTCTGACCTGGCTGAACAGATAAATCAATATCATGTAAAATGATTTTATCCGGACTGTAACTGAACATTACATTTTCAAAACGGACTTCACCTTTTACTTTAGGAAGCGTTATGGCTTTTCCAGAGTCGGCTGGTTCAGGGAGCTGGTCCATCATTTCAAAGACACGTTCTGCACCGGCTAGCGCAGCCTGAAGGCTATTCAGCTGACTGGATAATTCATTGATCGGCCTGCCGAACTGCCTCGAATATTGTAAAAAAGAAGCCAGTCCACCAATGTCAAGTCCTCTTGTTACCGCCAGAATCCCGCCGATTGTTGCGGTAAGGGCATAATTGATCGTACTCATATTGATCATGATAGGCATCATCATACCGGAAAACATCTGAGCTTTCGTTGCCTTGTCGCGCAGATCATAATTCAGTTTTTCGAAGTTACTTTCCGCTTTTTCTTCATAGCCGAAAACCTTAACTACTTTGATACCGGTAATGATTTCTTCAATATAACCATTGGTAACACCCACTGCTTTTTGTTGGGCCAGAAAATAATTCTTACTTCTTTTGATTACCTGCGAAGCCAGAAAAAGCATCAGCGGAACCATGACCAGCGTTACCATAGTCAGCATTGGACTGATATAAAGCATGAGCAGGAATGTACCGGTCAGTGTAATAATGCTGGTGAAAATCTGGGTCAGACTGTTGTTCAGCGATTCACTGATCAGGTCCACGTCGTTCGTAAAACGGCTCATCAGTTCACCATGGCTATGGGTATCAAAAAAGTTCAAAGGAAGCGACTGCAGTTTTTTGAACAAATCGTTTCTCAATTGGTTAACGGTTTTCTGGGAAATAATGATCATCAGACGGCTTTGCAGATAAGCTGCTGTGGCACCCGCCACATAAATTGCTAGCATGATCCCGAGCATGTGCATCAGCCCACTGATATCCTTTGGAATAATGTAGTCGTTGATCAGCGGCCTTAACAGGTAAGATCCCGTCAGTGAAGCGGAAGTATTGATCAGGATAAATAAGACGACGGTGAACAATCCGGTTTTATTGATTTTTAGATATCCCCAGAGCCGACGCATAGTCAGGCTGATGTTTTTTGGTTTCTCTACAGAAAACCGTCTTCCTGAACTGGATCCAGGCAGACCGCCTGGAGTGGACGCTCCAGGAGTTGATGCTCCCGGTGTTGATTTATTCTCGCTCATGAGGCTATGGCTTCATTTTGCTGCTGTGACTGATAAATTTCCTGGTAAACGGCATTGGTTTTCATAAGCTCTTCATGTGTTCCGACACCAATAATTCTGCCGTCATCCAGAATAATAATCCGGTCAACGGATTCAATGGAACTGATCCGCTGAGCAATGATAATGGTGGTTGTATTATTGTGATTTTCCTGTAATGCAGTCCGGATCTTAGCTTCGGTAGCCGTATCAACGGCACTTGTACTATCATCCAGAATAAGGATTGTTGGTTTTTTCAACAGTGCACGGGCTATGCTTAGCCGTTGCTGCTGCCCTCCGGAAAGATTTACGCCGCCCTGTTCAAGCACCGTATCGTATTGTAAAGGAAAAGACATAATGAAGTCATGCGCCTGGGCATCCTTGGCAGCCGCAATAATGGCTTCGTCGCTTGCATCCGGATCTCCCCATTTTAGATTGCTTTTGATCGTACCCGAAAACAGGACGTTTTTTTGTAAAACTGTTGCCGTGGCTTCCCGTAAATGTTTCAGGGAATAATCGCGAACATCCGCATCATCAATCAGAACCTGGCCTTCCGAAACATCATATAATCTTGGAATAAGCTGGACAAGGCTTGTTTTGGCTGAGCCGGTTGCACCTATAATGGCAATCAATTCACCAGGTGCTACTGTGAAACTAATGTCTTTTAAAACAAACAAATCGCTTTCAGATTTGTATTTGAAACACACATCCCGGAATTCTATTTTTCCTTTACGGATGTGTAAGTTTTGTGCTAATGCCGTGGTAGAATCTTTAATGTCAACCGTTGTATCCAGCACTTCTATGATACGTTTGGAAGATGCACTGGCTCTGGAAAACATCATAATGGTCATGGAAAGCAGCATCAGTGCAATCAGGATCTGGGTAATGTAGCTGATGAATGACATCAGCTGACCTACCTGCATATCACCTGTCATTACTTTATTACCTCCAAACCAGACAACCGCCACAATCGAAACATTCATGATCAGCATCATAACCGGCATGATCAGAATGACAATGGTTGATGCCTTCACCGACATTTCCATCAGATCATTATTCGCAGCAGAAAATTTTTGTTCTTCAAAATCACTCCGTACAAAGGATTTTACAACCCGGATATTAGTCAGGTTTTCCTGAATGGCTGCATTCACCCGGTCCAGTCTTGTCTGCATCTTGGTGAAATAAGGAATACCTTTTTTCATGATGATGAAAATGGCAAGACTTAACACCGGGATGGCTACGGCAATGATGATTGTCAGTTCCCGATTGATCTGCAAGGCAAATATTACTGCACAAACCAGCATCAGCGGAGCACGGATCAACAGGCGCAAGGACATCATCACCACTTGCTGTAAGGTATTTATATCATTCGTCAGCCTTGTTACCAAAGATGCGCTGCTGAATGTATCAATGTTAGAGAAAGAAAATTCCTGTATTTTTTTAAATAGGCTCTGCCGAAGTTCGCTGGCAAAACCGACGGACGATTTGGAAGAAAAATACACATTGCCTACACCGCCCACAATGGCTACCAGTGAAAGCCCGATCATAAGCGCACCCATTTTTAAGATGTACTGTGTATCTTGATTCTTAATGCCGACATCTACAATATCCGACATAAGCATAGGCTGGACAATTTCTCCGAAAACGTCAATGATCGCGAGCAATGGGCCCAGTATCATGGCTGTCTGATATTTTTTTATAAAAGGAAGATATCTTTTCATTCAAAAAAGAGTGTTTGTATTACATACTTATGCGCGAAAGAAAATAACCTGTCCTGGAAAGCTGATGATCTCATCACAAAATAACTATTTATTTTTAGGGCTGCTACAAATATCTTGCCTTAGGTTACCGTCGGTAAAAAGCAGGCGTCATTCAGAAATAAAAGGCATATATTTATTTATGTTTTTTTTCCGGAGATTGAATAACAAAGTTGGTCTTTATTAGTAACTATTTAGATTTCTGAGCTTAGACTGCATCGGAGTAAAGCTTTTTAGGTATGAAAGTATTTAGTATAAAAACGCCCAAATTCATTTTGACAAAAATGACAGCAGCTGATGGTGATAAATATTACCGATTAAGTAATAATGACAAGGTAATGAAATTTGTGACCGGCTATGCGTTAAGCCGGGAAGAGTCAGATAAAATGTTGGCAGAGATGGTAAAAGAGAATGATACTAATACCTATTACGGCAGGTATCTGATCGAAGAGCGTAAAACCGAAGCCCTGGTAGGTGCAGCAAAACTGGAACCTTATGGTTCGGAAACAGAGATTGGTTACCGGATCATGGAAGAATACTGGGGCAAAGGAGTAGCGACTGAAATTGCAAAACAGCTAATTAGATTTTCTTTCCGGGAATTTGACCCGACGGCTGTAATTGCTTTTGTCAATGTTAATAATGCAGCTTCCATCCGGGTTTTGGAAAAAGCAGGAATGGAGAAAGTTCAGCGGTTTGATGATATAGATGAGGAAAAATATAAATTCAGTTTTGCGCCTAAACCTACATTAGCACAAAAAATGCGCTCCATTTTATTTTCAGATTGATTTTTGAGTAACTTTTTGTTTCTGATGTTGCATGAACAATTTCGTAAACCTCAAATTCTTTATTCCAATGAGTTCAAGAGATCCGCGTATCGATACTTACATCATTAATTCGGCAGATTTTGCGATTCCAATTCTGGATTATCTGCGTGAAACGGTTCATGCCGCTTGTCCGGAAGTAAAAGAAACGATCAAGTGGAGCATGCCTTTTTTTGAGTACAATACGTCTAATCTGTGTAGTATAGCATCATTCAAACACCATTGCGGTTTTCATTTCTGGCTTGCTGCAAAGATGAGTGATCCTGATAAATTGTTTACCGGTGAAGGTGAAAATCATGCAATGGGTCAGTTTGGGAGAATTACAAAAATAGAAGATCTGCCTTCCGAAAAACAGTTGTTTGATTACATACATGAAGCCATGTCGCTGATTGACAAAGGTGTAAAGTTAACCAAAGAGCCAGGAGGAAAAGTTGTGAAGGAATTAATAGTACCGGATTATGTCATTGTTGCCATTGAAGATAATCCACGTGCACTGGAAATATTCAAGCGGTTCAGTAATGCGCAAAAGAGAGAATATGTGGATTGGATTGTTGAGGCCAAAAGTGAAACAACCCGCCACAAAAGACTGGAGCAGGCTGTGACGTGGATGGAAGAGGGAAAGAGCAGAAATTGGAAATATCAGAAATAAGGATTAGCTGTTGGCATTCGGATCTCAGCCATCAAAACGTTGACTATACCTGATCAGAGTTGATTGCTGACAGCCTAAGGCCAATCAGAATTTCCCGTTTTCATCAGCCAGTACATACCGGAAAGTATAATACTTTGATTCTTCCGTGGGCACCTCTTCCGGTGCACCTTTGTAGTAACTGATAAATTCAACTTTTGCAAATTTGCCTTCTGCTGTTTTTACAATAATGGTTCTGCCCACAATAGGGAGGATCGCATGAACGCTCATATCGTATTTGTACCAGGAATTGCCGCTGCCGCTTGCTATGGCATTCCCGCTTCCGCCGTCTGTTTTGTATCCTTCTTTGGGTGCTTCTGTGATGTTGTCAAAAGATTTTTCAACAATCAGTGCGCCGCCCTGTCCGGTGCCGCTGGTGCCGCCGTTGGTCAGAATGGTGGTTCCGCTGAAAGCTAAATCCCAATTGTTGCTCTTCGCCTCGGTAGAAGCTACTTCACTACCGGTTGTCAGACTGAAATAGTGGTACGTGTTGGGTTGGGTTACTGCACTAAAATCTTTGATGACATGAATTTCGGCTTTGGCAGACAGCTTGTCTGTATTTGCAAACTCAGGATTATTCAGCTTTTCAGAAGATTGTTCGATACTAATCGGGTTAATTATTAGTGTAATGGAAAAAATGAAAGGTATAAGCATAGTTATATTGATGTAAATTCTGAAAGAATCAGAGGGCATGGCGGTTAAGCCAATGCTCTCTGATGAATTAGAATAGCCGGGTTTAATTAGGCTCCTTTTTTAACCAGTTTGTATTCCAGTTTTGGCTTGCCTCTTTCTCCGCCGTCCGTTGAAGTGAAACTGATAAATCTAAGTTTATACACATTTCCGGCAGCGTCCTTGATCACATAAAAACGATCTGATTTTACGCCAACGGTTCCGCCAGAAGTAACTCTCCATTTTGAACCGATCACATCACGATCCGCACTGAACGTAGTCGTGCTGATGTTGCTTTCTGCGAACGCATCATACGTAGCTGTTGTTGTTAAAACTTCCGCCGCTGTTACACCAGCCAGATGATTGATAAAAACAAGGTCAGAGAATCCATAAGGGATATTTGTTGTTCCTGATGCTGTATAGTACATGCTATAACCCCAGACAATATCCCACTTTGCTTTGGCAGGCTGTGCATTCACCGCTGCGCCCGTTACCAGTGAGACAAACTGCGCGTTGTAAGCCGGATCTTTTGTAAAATCAAGTGATTTGAATGTAGTATCGTTCAGCAATGCATATTGCAAAGTGTAGCCGGTTCCTTTACGGATGATGCGGATTTTATAAATCTGTTCAGCGGGCAAAACAGTAGCGGAACCCCCTTTACGGTTAAGAATGTATACTTTATTGTCTGCATCTGTCGCAGAAATTTCTTTGATAACAGTTTCAGAAAGTTTCCCTGAATAGCCATCCGTTAAGGACAGTGTTCCTTGCCCTTGTCCCATGGTGAGTTTTGTAAGATCAACATCAGCCGCTGTAACCGCATTGATATCCGATTTGTTGACTTCAATGGCAGAAGCACCGTTCGACGTATTTAGTGTTACCCTGAAATCAGTTCCGCTGTTAAAGCCCAGATCCCAGCTATCACGAAGTACCGGTGTTTGTAAATTAGCACTTAAATCCAGAAACACAGAATTTGCAGCACTTGATCCGGCTTCTGAGCCTGCAATGCCATTCAGCTGAACGGATAGCCCTTCAGAAACGATAGCCTTAAAACTAAGTTTTGACTCCGTGTTTGTACCAGCCAAGACAGGTGAACCGACAGAAGCTATTTTGAACTGAATACTTTCATCGCCATTTAAAAGTACGCCTGATTTTTTTAGTACTTTGAAGGAAACAGTACTGGCACCCGCAGGAACAGTCAGAGACACAGTATTATTGGCAGCAGCCGGGTCCGTTGTAAATTGTGTACCATAAGTTAAGAGGGAAGGTGTCAGCGAAACGGAAATAGGTGTAACTGTTTCAACTGCTCTGCTTAATACAATTTTCACTTCGGCTGATTCCCCTTCAAAGCCTTGAGCTGTAGATTCGAAGGCAGCTGTATTGTCCGGTAAAGGTGGTTCATCATCTGAGCAGGCATTAAATATTCCAAGAAAGGCAACGATAAGCAGAGGTTTGAATAATTTGTTCATAATTGTTTTGATTGATTTAAAAGGGTAATGATTATTTTTTTGACCATTGAATGTTCATGCCCAGGAAATAGGAGCGGCCGTTGAATCCCGGGCCGGTAGCATCATGCCCGGAGCCGATTGTTGTATTTTTGATGGAGGTCAGATTGAAAAGATTTTTTGCCCCGCCAATCAGGCTGACGTATTTTCCCAATGTTTTAGTTGCTGTAATATCAGCCGTATTGTAGCCGCTGATTTGTCTCAGACTTGCTGTGATGGGAGTCGAATTAATGATCGCGTAAGCAGGTTTTTTACCCGTGTACTTATAAAATAAATTGATACTGGCACCGATTTTCGAAAAAGTGTAAAGAAGATTGGCATTAATTTCAGGCGACCATACATATTCGGGTAACTGTTCTGTAATTCCCTCTGCATCATCCAGAATCTCGTTGTAAGTGCCTATGTAGGTAGCACCCAGCGAAGCCTGTACGTTTTTCCAGTAAAATTTATTATCCAGACTGACACCCGTAGTTTTAAACAGGCTGATATTCAGGTACGTCGTTTGTGTAGGATTGGTTGGATCAAAACCTGTATCAATTCGGTCATGAAAAACATTATAAAATCCGCCTAACGTGGAAGTGATTTTCATTGCAGACTGCTGCATGACATGCCATACCAGAAAAGTATTAAAGCTGTTTGAATATTCCGCTTTCAGATTTATGTTGCCGTTAATGGAGTGAGAGGCATCATGGAAATTGAAGTAAAGCTCCCGCAAAGCCGGTGAGCGAAAACCACGCGCATAACCCATCCGAAGATCCAGAACATTGTTCAGTGTGATTTTGGCATTGATAGACGGAATAACGGGAGGGGCATCATAGACAGAATTCTTTATAAACCGTACACCCGGGCTCAACTTAATAAACGGTGTAATTTTCAGTTCAGAGGAAACAAAAAATGCATATTCATTAATGGTCGGTGAGCCTAAAATCCGTTGTCCGCTGCTGTTGTTATTATTGATCTCTATACCCGGAAGTAAAGAAACGTTAGGCGAAACTTTGTAAAGTGCCGTTCCTCTGAAAAATAAAGTAGTGAAAACAGATTTATCCTGAGCAGCCGCATCTAGGGACAGCGTACGTTTACCAGTATTGAAATCTATATTTGTACTCAGCGTTTTACGGCTGTAATCCGTATAGGAAAGTGCGCCGGTAAAATCCAGCTTGTCATTTGCATGGTATTCTCCCTGAGCCTGATGGAACCAGCGTTTGGTACTATAATCTTTATCGCCGGCTACATTTGCGACATTGATATTGCCAAGATATTTAATCGTTTCATCCGTTCCGTTAAAGCGATACCACACATTCCATTTTTCTTTTGTATAACCAAGACCTGCACTGAAAAGCATCTGTTCTTTCGGCATCCAGGCTTTTAATCTTCCGGTTGAATCACCCTGCCAGCCTCCAAAATTATTTCGGGTCAGGTTTCCATTTAACTGAAAGCCTTTTTTCTGCCACATGACACCAATACTTTCATTATGTGTTCCTTTTTTGTCAAAGGCATTGTATTCATTACCCGAAGTTTCTTCCTGTATTCTTGCCGAAACAGATAATTGATCATTACCATCTCCTTTTTTAGTGATAATATTAATAACGCCTGCCAAAGCATCCGTGCCAAAAATGACAGACATCGGACCTTCGACGATCTCTATACGTTCAATGGTATTGATGTCAATCTGTCCAAGACTTTCACGTGTTGCGCCACGGTCAACCAGGGGGATTCCGTCTAGCAGAATTTTTACACTTTGCCCGGACATACCCATCAATTGAATATCAGTTGTGCCCAAAGTCGGATCATTGGAAAAGCGTATTCCTAATTCTGTGTTAAGAATAGTTTGAATGTTGGTAGCGCCTCTGAGCCGGATACGTTCGCTGTCAATCGTTCGGACCTGATATACAGAATTGCGCAGCGATTGTTTGCCAAACTGGCCTGTAACAACAGCATCCTGTAACGAGATAGCAGTTTCCTTAAGCTGGATGTCTTTAAGAATTGTTATTTCTCCGGCAATTATTTCAGTTGTCAATTCCTTCTTTTCATTTCCCAGTACACTGAAGATGAGCTGGTAAGATTCCTTTGGGGCTTTGATGGAAAATTTTCCGTCAGAGTCTGAAGTGCTTCCGTACTTTGTATCCTTCAGCCTAACCCGTACACCTTCAAAAGGTTTACTGTCCTGAGCCAGAATCTTTCCTTTGATTTCTCCATGTTGCGCAGAAACGTGTTGAAAACTGGTTAAGAAAAGAATTGAAAAGAATGTAAAAATATATTTCATTGGAGGTTATGTCTATTTAGACCAATTATATGGTACAAAGAAATGGTTAATTAGACTAATTACAAAGTAATAGATAAATAAAATAAATTGGGATCTATTTTAATGGATTTTTAGGATGCTAAATGTGCTATGTATATGGGATTACTGGAAACTATTTTAGCCCCGGGTTTCAACCCGGGGTTCAGGAGAACGCGGAATAATTTCAAAACGTTGGTAACAAATGATTAGTGAAATTTACTTAATAACGGCCTTAATCGTCACAGTAACCACATCTTTTAATTTCCAGTCACTTTTACCAATTTTATAATCCAGGCGGTTGATGTCGAATGTGCTGGAAATGGCATAACTGCCCTCTGCATTTTTCTTCGCCTCAAAGGGAAGGGTAATTGTTTTTGAAACATCCTTAATCGTCAACGTTCCGATCGCCTGATACTTGCTTCCAGTCTTCTCAATTTTAGATGATTTAAAATGGATATCCGGGTATTTCACCACATTGAAATAGCTATCGCTTTTCATGTCCTTATCCCGCTTGTCACTGTTTGTCTTAAAAGTGTTTGCAGGAATAGTCAGATTGAAAGCAGAAGCACTCAGGTTATCAGGATTAAAAATGGCTGCACCTTTTGGAGCATCAAAGGTCCCATTGCATGTTCCTAAAATAAACTTAACACTAAAATCCGTAGAGCCTGATATTACTTTTGACGTTTGCGCCGGAGATTGTACAAAGGCTAACAGACCAAAAATAAATACAAAAGAAAATAATTTCATAGATTATATTGTTGTGAAAGGGAAGGGGTGCTATTTATAATTCTTCCAGAATGGATTCGCCTTTAGATAAATCACCTGATGTCCATTGCCATTTTTCGTACAGACGTATTTTTCCATTTGATAAAATCTCAGGTGTTGATCTACATATTCCTGTTGTAATTTCGCCGCGATCATTAACCTGGTGGTACCGCATATCCAGACAACCTTTTTCATCAACCAGTGCAATCAGATGTCCCAGCCTGATACTAGCACCTACGTAGTCAGAGGTCAGAAGGTTGCCTGACTGTTTGTAATGAAATTGCATTTTTAAATCCACTTCTCCATTTTCTGAATTGGAAAGTGGTACAAAGATTTTTCCGTCGTAATTAATCATTGCTGTTGAATAGTTTTCAAATATTGTTTTTTGTGCACAAGCTATCTACTCTTTCAGTTAATTTTTTTAATAAATCCAGTTGTTTTGCCTGCACGTCAAACAATGTTTTTATTTGTTCTTCCAAAAGTAGATCCATTTTCTGATGCAGGCTGCGTACTTCCAGTTCTGCCTTCATATTGATCAAATAATCATTTTCTGCACGGATACGGTCTTTTTCTTCTTGTCGGTTCTGGCTCATCATGATGATAGGTGCCTGCATGGCTGCTACACAGGAAAGTACCAGATTCATCAAAATAAAAGGATAAGGATCAAATTGTTCAGCTTTCGGAAGAAATGAATTATAAATAATCCAGATAATAAGAATTATACTAAAGATAATAATAAATGTCCAGCTGCCTCCAAAACGGGCAACTTTATCAGAAACCCGCTGACCCTGCGTTAAAATTTCCTGAGGCGGATGTGCCAGATTATCAATAATCAGTTCTTCCTCCTGAAATGCTTTATTGACAATAGCATGTAATTTGTTAATCTGTTCGCTTTGGTTGGCAAGGATATCGTCAACTTCATTCATCATTTCGGGCATCTTAAATTTGGGAGTTTATCCTTTAAAAGTACACACTAAAGATGGTTTGTAGATTAGATGACTAAAGTAATCTGTCGCCTATTTCAGGTTACATATCAATCCAATAAAATTGTTCAATATTCAGCCACATAGATACGTTTATTGTTTGATATCGTACATAATTATTATTATGTTTTTTATTTGTAAACCTGTGCATCCACTCAGGATTTATGGCATTTAACGGTCTGTAAGGTAATCTATATCAATCATGTGAATTACTTCAGTCTGAAAATGTTATAGGTATATTTCCGATTTCCTTTAATACATTTGATGTAAAATTAAAGGTTGAAAATTAAATCGGTCCTGATAAAATCCAATGAAAGAAGCTTCATGCTAAATAATTTGGATTTGAAATCTTGAATTTTTTAGAACTATTACCCAAATTCGAATTGTTGTTAACAACAAACTGGTAAGATGGCCGGAATACCGGATTACCAGGTTCTTACTCAGTTGATTACTAATTATACTCAGTTTCTGTCATGAAATTAGTGCCCATAGAAAAGCGTACCGGACTTACCCGGGAAGAATTTATCGAAAATTATCTAAAGCCAAGCCGTCCTGTTGTATTTACTGATTTGGCAAAAGACTGGCCGGCCATGCAAAAATGGACGTTTGAATGGCTTCGTGAAAACCATGGCCAGATTGATGTGCCGCTGGTTGACAATCACATGCACGATGCGGATAAATATTTCCAGATTGCTAAAACCATGAAATTTGGTGAATACTTATCGCTGATTGAAAAAGGGCCTACTGATCTGAGACTTTTTCTTTTTGACATATTCAAAAAAGCGCCTTCCCTGACAGACGACATCCGTTTTCCAACCATTATGGACGGATTTCTGAAGTACTACAAATTTGTATTTTTTGGAGGTGAGGGTTCTATTACTAACCTGCATTATGATATGGATTGCTCCAATGTATTTTTGACGCAGTTCCATACACGTAAACAGGTTATCCTTTTTTCTCCTGAAGAAAGCACCCGGCTTTACCAGCATCCGTTTACGGTCATGAGCAAGGTAGATCCGATCAATCCTGATTACGAACGTTTTCCGGCAATGAAAGGCGCGGTGGGTCATGAAACAACTTTGCTGCATGGTGAAACGATTTTTATTCCTTCATTGTGGTGGCATTATATCCGGTATATTGACGGAGGATTCAGTCTTGCATTAAGAGCTAATAATTCTGTATTTACGGCTGTCCGTGGTGGTATGAACCTGGTTCGTCATACGGTTGTCGATAAAGGAATGGCCTCGCTGCTGGGTATTGAATGGCAGCATTGGAAAGAGAAAAAAGCAGTTGAAAAAGCACAGCAGCTTATTGCTCAGGAAGCATAGAGGAAATCGGACGCATTCCAAAGAAACTATTTTATCTTTGGAATGCGTTATGATCTGTATTCCTTTTATGTTTTGTTATGAATTTCGAACTCACTTCAGAATACCAGCCTACAGGAGATCAGCCTGAGGCTATCAGACAACTTTTACAGGGAATTGCAGCCGGAGAACCAGCTCAGACACTGTTAGGTGTAACAGGTTCCGGAAAAACTTTTACAGTTGCCAATGTAGTGGCAGAGATCAATCGCCCAACCTTGGTACTAAGCCATAACAAAACATTGGCTGCCCAGCTATATGGCGAGTTTAAGCAGTTCTTTCCTAAAAATGCGGTTGAATATTTCATTAGTTACTACGACTATTATCAGCCCGAAGCCTTTATTTCGAGCACCAATACTTATATAGAAAAGGACCTGATGATCAATCAGGAAATTGATAAATTACGTTTACACACGGTTTCTTCTCTGATGAGCGGAAGACGCGATGTCATTGTAGTAGCTTCTGTATCATGTATTTATGGTGCCGGTAATCCGAATGAATATAAGAAAAGTATCGTTAAAGCAAAGCTTGGCGATGTGGTAAGCCGCAACCAGTTTTTATTCAGACTGGTAGAAATCCTTTATAGCCGGACAGAAGTAGAATTTGGCCGTGGTACGTTCCGGGTTAAAGGTGATACGGTTGATATTTATCCGGGTTATGCTGATTTCGCTTATCGTTTTATCTTCTTCGGAGATGAAATTGAAGAGATCCAACGTATCGAACCGGAAAGTGGTAAGAAGATTTCCAGTGAAAAAGCTGTTTCTATTTTCCCTGCCAATCTTTTTGTCACGGGTCGTGATGTGCTTTCTCAGTCAATCAAGGAAATTCAGGATGATCTGGTTAAACAGATTAATTATTTTACAAAGGAAGGCAGAGTATCAGAGGCTGAACGTGTGAAGGAGCGTACTGAATTTGATATGGAAATGATGCGGGAACTTGGTTACTGTTCGGGTATTGAAAACTATTCGAGGTATTTCGACCGTCGCTTACCGGGTCAGCGTCCTTTCTGTCTGCTTGATTATTTTCCTGAGGATTTTTTGATGGTTGTCGATGAAAGTCACGCAACTATGCCGCAGATTAAAGCGATGTGGGGCGGTGACAGGTCCAGAAAAGAATCGCTTGTGGAATATGGTTTCCGTCTGCCGTCGGCCATGGACAACCGCCCATTAACTTTTCAGGAATTCGAAGATCTTACTCCGCAGACAATTTATGTAAGTGCAACCCCGGCAGATTACGAATTACGCCGTTCAGATGGTGTCGTGGTTGAACAGATTATTCGTCCAACCGGTTTGCTTGATCCGGAAATTGAAGTGCGTCCAAGTTTGAATCAGATAGATGATCTGCTGGAAGAAATTAACGTTCGCATTAAACAGGGCGACCGTGTTTTGATTACTACGCTAACCAAACGAATGGCAGAAGAACTCAGCAAATATCTGGACCGTGTTGGGATCAAATGCCGCTATATTCACTCGGAGGTAAAGGCGCTTGATCGTGTTGAAATTCTTCGTGAATTGCGTTTGGGTGTTTTTGATGTGTTAGTAGGGGTTAACCTTTTGCGTGAAGGTCTGGATTTGCCGGAAGTTTCGCTGGTTGCCATTATGGATGCGGATAAGGAAGGATTTCTTCGGGACATTCGCTCATTAATTCAAACCATTGGTCGTGCTGCCCGTAATGAAAACGGAAAAGTTCTGATGTATGCCGACGTGATTACCGGTTCGATGGAACAGGCTATTGGTGAAACAAACCGTCGTCGTGCGATTCAGCTGGCTTATAATGAAGAGCATGGTATAACACCAAAAACGATCCTGAAATCGAAAGAAGCGATCATGGAACAAACTTCGGTTGCTGATTCCAAGCCCAGAAAAATATATGTGGAACCATCCGAAATACGCATTGCCGCAGATCCGGTGGTTCAGTACATGGGTAAAAATGATCTGCAAAAATTGATTGTAGAAACGCAGAAAAAAATGGAAAGTGCTGCAAAAGACATGGACTTTTTGGAAGCTGCGAGGCTGCGTGATGAGTTGCTGCAGTTGAAAGAACGCGCTAAGGAGAAAGTTTAAAGTGTTTTAATTTAATTTCTACAAATAAAATATAGTGCTCTGTATCTTTCTGTTTAGATGCAGAGCACTTTTTTTATAAACAAATTTAAAATGTTAGACTAGTACCACATTTTTCTTTAACAATTCCACAGCCTCAATCCAGTTATTAACCCTTGTGTGCTTCGTTACATTAATGTTATGTCCGGCTGTAAAAAGGATTGGCATACCTTTGTGGAAATCCAGATTTTTTAAATGATCATCAATCAGGAAATCAGTTCCGATTACACTTTTGTCTCCACAGAAAATAATATTTTTCCAGGAAATAAACGGGAAATGTTCAGCCAGCCAATCATGTTTTTCAAGTAAGGAATTTGGGAACTCCATGGCTGCCGAAACGATATAAATTTCAAAATCCTTCTGTAATTCTTTTAACGCTTCAACAGCCCCCTCCATAACCGGGGCATTGCGGAAAAAACCGGGTTTGTACAGAAGGCTTCTTGCCTTGTCCGGATCAGGAAATGCAAAATCTTCAGGTTTGCCCAATAAATCCTTTTTATCAACCCGGACACCGAATTCCTGTTCGTATAAATTAATCCAGTTCGTTTCAATATCTGTGATGACATTATCCATGTCAATTGCTACTGTATTTTTCATAAAAAACTTTTCTAATTTTTTTTGCTATTTTCTGCAACAAATGTAAGCTAAAATTGCAATAATTTGCAATATAATGTTTCCTAAAATTACTATATTTGCAAAAAGTTGATTTCAGGTCTATGTTAAAAGAAGAACGTTTTCGGATTATACTAAATCAGTTAGGGCAGGATCAAAAGGTTCATTTGGCTGAACTTAGCGGTATTTTAAATGTTTCGGAGGATACCGTTCGCCGGGATATCAAGGAACTTGCAGATCAGGGACTTTTGAAATCTGTCCGGGGAGGAGCTGTGCCTCATGCGCCCGGGCCACATCATTTTAAAGACCGGGTGGAATATGGAAATGAACAAAAGCGAATCATTGCTAATAAGGCACTAAATTTTCTTAGGGACGGACAGGTTGTTATTTTTGATGGCGGAACATCAGCTATGCTCATTGCCCAGGCTTTGCCAAAAGATATAAGTTTAACTGTAGTAACAAACAGCTTTCCAATCGCCAGTATTCTGGAAGAACATGAAAAAGTAGAAGTGTTTTTTGCCGGTGGCAGATTATTAAAAAACTCCTTTGTGACAATCGGAAACGAAACGATACACTATTTCAGGAAATTCAGAGCTGATTTTTGTTTTTTAGGGATATGCAGTATTCATGCAGAACTTGGTGTAACCGGGCCCGACTACGAAGAAAGTGAAGTAAAAAGAGCCATGGTTGAATCTTCCAGAGAGATTATAGCACTTTCGACTGTGGAAAAGCTGGAAACAGCCGAGGCCTATTATGTTTGTCCGACCAATCAGTTAACGACAATCATTACCGATCAGCCGGACAGTTTAGATACTTTTGAAATTTATAAATCGATGGGAATTAAAATGATTTAATCCTCATCTTCTGAGGTTTGCTCGATCTTGTCAAAAGTATCATCCATTGTTTTTGTTTCCTGATTCAGAACATTGGCAAATCCTAACATATAGGCAATGGTGAAATACCTGAGCCATTTTATGGCTGCACGAAATATCTTCTTAATTTTCATGATTTCTGAATTGAAGTGATTAAACAAGTCGAAATCTGATTTTCTTAATGGGAAATAAAGAATTGTCAGAGCAATAAGTTGCTTTGTTTTTCGACAAAAAAGAATGTTAGAAATCGCGCAGAAAGAATATCTGTTTAAGAAATGAAATCAGAAAAATCGTCGGAGGAATTAGAGTGCAGATTATGGCTTTGAAAAAGAAGAATTGAATTTTTAAGTAATAAATGAAAAAGACAAGTCTGTCTATTTATAGCAATGTGAAGATAATTCTGCAATCTTTTTGAAAGCAGATTTAATAGAAAATATTGTGAATTGAGACTGTGATATAAGTTGCTTTTTTTAGTGGCTACCGAAAACTGAGCAACGCTTCTCTTATTGTAATTTGAATTTAATTGATCAACCCGTTCAATCTGAACTGGTTTGGCAAATTGCAGATTGTTGTGATTAAAAGAAATTCCGGAGGATAGAAACAGGAAAAACAGCCAACTGAAAATTGGAATTTTTAGGTTGATATACCGTACCTGTGTCATATTTGATCTGTTAACCTACTTTTATCCTCATTACGCCATTAAATCACACTGCTTCTTTTTACAGACAACTAATTTACATCAAGTATTACAAATATAAAATATAAAAGGAGCGGACTCCGGGCGGGTTCACAAAGAAAAAATCTCTGTGATCCTGCGCGTCGTCCGCTCCTTCTAAACTCTTCTAACTTTGTGTTTCCTAAAATTAAAATTAAAATTAAGAAACAACCTCAATCTTCACTTTTAGTAAAAACTCATCCATTTCAATCTCGCTGGCAGAACCATTCAGGTCGCTTACCAGACTAAGATCCCGTGCCTGAACTTCCTGACAGATGTACTCCCGGTTAGCAATAACTGCACTTGCCAGCAGTTCATCATTGTTTTGGAGCGTAATGTAAATTTTATCGGTTACCTCAAATCCGCTGTCTTTACGAAGGTTCTGAACACGGTTTACAAAGTCGCGTGCGATACCCTCCAGGCGAAGTTCGTCCGTGACGGTAATGTCCAATGCAACAGTCAAACCATTCTCACTGGCAACCAACCAGCCCGGAACATCTTCTGTATAGATCTCTACTTCTTCTGCCAGGATAATAGCGATTGAAGGAAGATCCGTGATAACAAATTGTCCGTCTTTTTCAAGTTGCTTAATTTCAGTATTGTCCCAAAGTTTGATTTTCTCAGCAACAGCCTGCATGTCTTTTCCAAATTTCTTACCCAAAACCTTAAAGTTAGGTTTCGCTCTTTTATGGAAAAATCCATCGTTATCGTTGATCGCATCAACCTCCTTCACGTTAACTTCCGATAAAATAATCAAAGCAACCTGCTGGATCTGGCGACTGGTTTTCTCTGTAAGAGCCGGAATCAAAACTTTCGAAAGCGGCTGACGTACTTTTAATTTATGTTTTTTACGGATGGAATGTACCAGCGAACTGATCGACTGAGCCATTTCCATCGCTTCTTCCAGATCAAGATCGATCTCGCTGTATTCAACAGCCGGCCAGTGCGTCAAATGGACCGAATCATATTTAAAATGAGAATCCGCTTTTACAGCTTCTTCTCTGATTCCATCTGTTAAGCTTTTGTACAGCCATTCCGCAAAAAACGGAGCAATTGGAGACATTAGCTGAGAAACCGTAACCAGGCAATGCTGTAACGTTTCATAAGCTGCTTTTTTGTCTTCTGTCAATCCGGCATTTTCGCTTGAAGGATTCCAGAAACGGCGGCGGTTCAAACGGATATACCAGTTTGAAAGCTGATCCGTTACAAAATCCTGAACAAGGCGTCCTGCTTTGGTCGGATTATAATCGTCAAACTGTTCGCCAACTTCTTTGATCAGTGTATTTAGTTTTGACAAAATCCAGCGGTCCAGTTCCGTTCTGCTTTCCACCGGAACAGACGTTGCTTCATGGAAATTATAACCATCCAGATTCGCATACAAAGCGAAGAAATTGTAAGTATTTACCAGCGTTCCGAAAAACTTACGCTGTACTTCCTGAATTCCGTCGATGTTAAATTTAAGGTTATCCCAAGGTTCCGCATTGGTGATCATATACCAGCGCGTCGCATCAGGACCATATTTTCCAAGTGTTTCGAATGGATCAACGGCATTCCCAAGACGTTTGGACATCTTATTACCGTTTTTATCCAAAACCAAACCCGTTGAAACCACGTTTTTAAACGCTACCGAATCAAACAACATTCCGGCAATCGCATGCAACGTGAAGAACCATCCACGCGTCTGATCAACACCTTCCGAGATAAAATCTGCCGGGTAACTTTCGTTGAAAGTTTCGTTGTTTTCAAACGGATAATGCCATTGTGCATAGGGCATCGCACCGGAGTCAAACCAAACATCGATCAGATCCGGCTCGCGGAACATGATATTTCCCTGCGGCGAAACGAAGTAAATAGTATCTACATAAGGACGGTGAAGGTCGAAATCTCCTTCATCAAGTTTTGCCAGATACGATGAGTTGCTTTCAGCTTGTTGCGCTGAAAGTTTGCCGGAAGCATTTGCCTTTTCAAGCAATTCTTTCAATTCACTGATTGCACCGACACAAACTTCTTCGCCGATTTCACTGCGCCAGATCGGAAGCGGTGTTCCCCAGTAACGAGAACGGGATAGATTCCAGTCTACCAGATTTTCCAGCCAATTTCCAAAACGGCCTGTTCCGGTACTTTCCGGTTTCCAGTTGATCGTTTTATTCAATTCAACCAGCTTATCTTTCATCGCCGTTGTTTTGATAAACCAGCTATCCAATGGATAATACAAAACCGGTTTGTCCGTACGCCAGCAATGCGGATACGTATGTTCGTACTTTTCAACTTTAAATGCCTTTCCTTCTTCTTTCAGTTTGATCGCGATCAAAACGTCCGTAGCACGGAATTCAGGATCAGCCTGTTCTTCTGGCGAGTAATATTCAGGCTTAACAAAACGGCCGGCATAATCTGTAATTTCTTTAACAAAACGGCCTGTACGATCCACAATAGGAACATCCTTTCCTGTTTCATCTTTCACCATAATGGCAGGAATGCCATTGGCATTAGCAACCCGGAAGTCATCCGCGCCAAAAGTTGGCGAAGTATGCACAACGCCGGTACCATCCTCTGTGGTAACGAAATCGCCAATAATCACACGGAAAGCAGGTTTGTCTGACGGTCCGACACTTGGCTGGATGTATGGCATCAATTGCTCATACTCAATGCCTTCCAGATCTTTTCCTTTAAATTCTTTCAGGACAGTCCACGGAAGCAATTTTTTATCGCTCGCAGCATATCCCTCAAAATCTCCGTCTTTTCCTTTTTCTGTAAAATATTTTCCAACCAGATCCTTGGCCAGAACTACTTCAACCGGCTCGTAAGTGTAAGGATTGAATGTTTTTACCAATACATAAGTAATGTTGGCGCCAACGGTCAAAGCTGAGTTTGCAGGCAAAGTCCACGGTGTTGTCGTCCATGCCAAAATGCGCAGATCAACCAAGCCTTCAACATCTGCAAAAACCGGATAGCTTTCCACCGCTTTCACCTTAAACATCGCCACAATCGTTGTGTCCTTCACATCTTTGTATGTGCCGGGCATATTCAGTTCGTGTGATGAAAGTCCCGTTCCGGCTGCCGGAGAATAGGGCTGAATCGTGTAGCCTTTATAAAGTAAACCTTTGTCGTAAAGCTTTTTAAGTAAGCTCCAAAGACTTTCGATGTATTCGTTTTCATAAGTTACGTATGGATTTTCAAGGTCCACCCAGTAGCCCATTTTTTCCGTAAGATCATTCCATTGGTCCGTAAATTTCATGACCGTCTGGCGACATCTTTCGTTGTATTCCTCTACGGAAATCGTTTTGCCGATATCATCTTTGGTGATCCCAAGTTCTTTTTCAACCTGTAATTCCACCGGTAGTCCGTGCGTATCCCAGCCTCCTTTACGCTTTACCTGAAAGCCTTGCAGAGTTTTGTAACGGCAAAAAATATCCTTAATCGAACGCGCCATCACGTGGTGAATACCCGGCGTTCCGTTTGCCGAAGGCGGACCTTCATAAAAAGTGAAAGAAGGTGACCCTTCACGCGTATCGATTGACGCTTCAAAAATTTTATTTTCTTTCCAAAATTTCAGTATATCATCACCAATCTGTGGATAACTGAGGTTTTTATACTCTTTGTAGTTCATATTGGATGTTAGCTATCAGCATGGTCCGTTACACGGTTTGCTTTAAGCTTCGTTATTTGGCGCTTCCTTGATTTCAAAACGCAAATTTACGGATTTTTTAGGTGAAAGGGAAGGAGGTATAACTATGATTGCTGGTGAGGCTTTTAATATTGAAAAAAATAACATCCTAAGTCAGTTTTTTTATCTTTTTGACTATACCTATTTCTGATAAACCCTCACATAATCAATTTCATAACGCGCCGGAAATTCAGTTTTAGAAGGATCCCCTCCATTATCGCCGCCAATAGCCATACCTATTAAAATGTAATGCGGCTGCCGGAAAGGATTTTTATGCGGTTCTTTTGCATTGTACGTTTTTTCAAGATCAATTGAATTCAGCAGCAAATCATCGACATAAAGTCTGATATTTTTCTCATCCCAATCCATTCGCCACATATGAAACTTATTAGACCACTCCGGATCGTTAAACTCTGAAACTGGTTTTTTTGCAGTACTCCAGATTCCTTTCCATTTTTCCATAGAACCCCACACGGCGTTGGCGAGAATCGTTCCGCGGTAATATTCCATGATATCAATTTCTCCATTTTCCGGCCATTCACCCTCATTTCCTAAGGTCCAGAAAGCCGGCCACATGCCCGGTCGAATATCAATCCTGACCTTCATTTCAAAGCGGCCGTACTTAAAACTCCGCATTCCCTGTGTCATCAGGCTTGCCGAGGTATAGTGCGCCGAACTTCGTTGTTCCTTCCAGTTTTTACTGTCTGGTACATAGTTTGGATTTTTAACTTCTTCCCGGCGCGCCTCAATAATCAACATTCCGTCTTTACAAAAGGCGTTATCTTGCTGATACCACTGGTCTTCATGATTTCTGACAAATCCCTTTTCTGCTTTCCAGTTTTTAGAATCAGGTTTTCCGTCTGAATTAAATTCATCCGACCAAACCAGCTTCTCCTGTGCTCTGACAGAAAGATTAAAAAATAGTAAGAAAATAAGAACCGGGTAACTGATTTTCATAGTAAGGCGTTAAATGGGTTAGGATTTGATTAGTAACGATAAGATTATCCTGTTCAAACAAACAGGTTGGAAAGATTTAATTCTGTTATATTCATCATAGAAATCAAACCGCTCAGAACTTCGCGTTCTGGCCTGAATGTAGAAAGAAAATTTATTTTCAACTTTGAAAATCTTGATTGAAAGTATTTTAATCAAAAAATAACCGAATGAGTAAAATAGCAAACATTGCGCAAAAAGCAGGTCTGGATAGTTTTTTATTGTTGCTTATCACCATGATCGGTCTGGCTTACTTATGGCCTTATCCAGGAATGAAAACGAGTCCGGTACCTTTAGGAGAGATTGCTACGTATGGTGTTTCAGTGGTTTTTTTCTTTTATGGATTGAGGCTCAGTCCTGAAAAGTTACGGGCTGGACTGTCCAATTGGCGGTTGCACGTCATGATCCACTTTTCTACTTTCGTTCTGTTTCCCCTGATTGCATTAGCCTGCCGCCCGCTGTTTACAGGAAAAGAAAATGAAATGCTTTGGCTGTCTATCTTTTTTCTAACAACACTTCCGTCTACGGTTTCCTCTGCGGTAGTAATGGTCTCGATTGCCAATGGAAATATTCCAGCGGCGATTTTTAATGCCAGTATTTCCAGTTTGCTGGGTGTTTTCATTACGCCACTCTGGATGGGATTGGTGCTGGATAACGCTTCCGGTGATTTTGACTTGATCGGAGTAGTCGGGAAGTTGTCTTTACAAGTGGTACTGCCGGTTGCTCTGGGATTATTGCTGAATAAAAAATGGGGGAATTTTGCAGAAAGAAACAAAACAAAAATCCGGTACTTCGATCAATCAACGATTTTACTGATCGTGTATACTTCCTTCTGTGAATCGTTTGGTGAGCATCTGTTTAGTGGGTTTGAAATTAAAGATATTGTACTTTTAGGAATAGGAATGCTTTCTTTATTCTTCCTGATTTACATGGTGCTGTCTTTTTTTAGCCGGATGCTTCATTTTAATAGGGAAGACGAAATAACGGCAGTATTTTGTGGTTCTAAAAAATCGCTGATTCAGGGTGCTGTCATGTCCAAAGTTCTATTTTCCGGAGCTGCTTATGCAGGTGTTATGTTGTTGCCCATTATGCTTTATCATGCACTGCAGCTCATTGCAGCCAGTGTATTGGCACAGCGTATGGCCAGAGAAAACTTAAAAACCACTGATTCTGAATAATGATCGTCGTTTCGATAAAGAGAAATTACTAATTAAAGATTATGCGTTTGATTCCCTTTCTTATCCGTTTTATTTTGTTTGTTCTTATTCTGGTTGGGCTAAAATCCCTTTGGAATAATTTCAGTAGCGGAAACTGGATTCCTGACTGGGTATCAGGGAAAGATAAAACGGAGACCACTCATACCTTGGTATTGCAGGAAATGACTGCAATGGGCAAACTGGAACTGGTGAAGTATAATTTTAAAGATGTTGTCGAACAGGAAATGGTAAAAACCTGGCTGCCTAATGCAAAAGCCGTTTTAATCGTGCAAGGAGAAGCCATAGGCTGTATTGATCTGACAAAGATTCAGATCGCTGACATCACATCGGAACAGGAAATACTGGTGGTAAATATGCCGGAGCCTGAACTATGTGTTTTTAAAATTGACCATGAACGATCAAAAGTGTACAATACCGAATATGCCTTTACAGAAGAAGGGCAGCTGGTGAACGAAGCTTATGCGCAGGCAGAAAAGCAGATTCAAAAGTCGGCACTGGACATGGGTATTCTGGATCAGACTAAAGAGAATGCTACTAAAATATTGACCCCAATGCTCGAAAAGGCATCGGGTAAAAAAGTGCTGTTGAAATTTTCGATGAATACTAAAATAGATAAATTACGTTAACCCTTTTATTCCTATGCCTGTTAAAGGATTTCTTACCCAAGAGGATTTTGAAAATAAAGTTAAGCTGGAAGAAATTGAAACTGTAATCGTCGGATTTACGGATCATTATGGCAGGCTGATGGGTAAACGGGTTGATGCCGATTATTTTATTGACAGCGTTTTGAAATCAGGGACACACGCTTGTGATTATCTCCTGACAACCGACATGGAAATGGAACCTGTGTCCGGATACACATATGCCAACTGGGAATTAGGCTATGGTGACTTTCACATGGTTCCTGATATGTCAACGCTGCGTATAGCCGACTGGCTTGAAAAAACTGCACTGGTGATCTGTGATATTTATGATGAAAAGACACATGCGCCGGTTCCTGTAGCACCACGTTCTATCTTAAATAAACAACTGGAAAATGCAGTAGATTTTGATGGTTTGAAATGTTTTGCAGCTTCTGAACTTGAATATTATTTGATTGAAAATACGTATAAAGAAGCTTTCCAAAAACAGTATCAGGATTTAACACCAGCCGGATATTATCTGGAAGATTACCATATTCTTCAGGGAACAAGAAATGAAAAATTTACTTCTGCAGTTAGAAGGCATCTGAAAAATTCGGGTATCCCGATCGAAACATCCAAAGGTGAGTGGGGATTGGGACAGCATGAATTGAATGTGAAATATGCGGAGGCATTGCCCATGGCTGACAATCATGTTGTGTACAAGCAGTGTATGAAAGAAGTAGCCGATGCTATGGGTTTTTCCGTCACTTTTATGGCAAAATTTGCAACGGGACAGGCGGGATCCAGCAGTCATATTCACATGAGTTTGTGGAAAGATGGTAAAAACGCTTTTGCTGGAGATCAGCAAATCGGCCCGGTAAAAGGCTCCGATATATTCCGCTGGTTTCTGGGGGGGTGGATCAAGCATGTACCGGATGTAATGCCTTTTTATGCGCCAACAGTTAATTCTTACAAACGTTTTGTAGACGGCTCCTGGGCGCCAACAAGGCTTGCATGGAGCTATGACAACCGCACAGCCGGATTTCGGGTAGTAGGGCAGGGTGCCAGCATGCGTATAGAATGCAGGATTCCCGGAGCAGATTGCAATCCATATCTTGCTTTTGCAGCCTCGCTGGCATCTGGTTTAGCGGGAATAAAAAATAAGATTGAACCACCGGAATGTTTTGTAGGCGATATTTATGCAGCGGCACATTTACCAAGAGTTCCATACACGCTGGGAGAAGCCACAGCTCTTTTTGAGCACAGCGAATTTGCAAAAGAGACCTTTGGTGAAGATGTTATTGAACATTATGCACATTTCTTTAAAGCAGAGCAGCGGGCATATGATATGTCGGTAACGGATTGGGAGCGTAAGCGTTATTTTGAGAGGATATAAGAATATTTTGAGGGTGATAGGAGGCTCCTACGGAGCAGGGAATTTTGTCTTGTAACAAATTTCTATAAACAGGATGCTCCTACGGAGCGAAACACCTCGAGATGGATTGTAAAATTGATGATTTATTCTATGAATTTTAAATTATCTGGCCGCATAGCGGCTTCCTGTTTCTAGAAAAGGCATTGGATATACTGGGTTGGCTCCGTAGGAGCCTCCTGCGAACTATACGAAATTTGTTATTCCTTAAGATATAAACTAAACTAGCAAGAAACGGGAATTAATTTAGAATTATCATTCAGGATTTTCGAATTACTAGCCGCTTCATGTTTCTAGAAAAGATATTGGATATGCTGGATTTGGCTTCATAGGAGCCTCCTGTGAATGATACAAAACGATTGATTACAATTACCCTTAATAAACACACACACACTAAATTTCTTGAAAATGGCGAACACTTATTCTCAAATATATTTACAATTTGTATTAGCGGTGAAAAATCGAGAATGCGTGATTCCCAAAGCGCATAAGGAGGAATTACACAAATATTTTACAGGTTTGGTTCAAAATAGAAAGGCAAAAATGTTAGCCGTAAATTGTATGCCGGATCATACGCATATTTTCGTTGGGTTCAAACCCGTTTTATCCGTTTCAGAATTTATAAAAGAGATTAAAGTTGAAAGCAATGAATTTATAAATTCAAAGCGTTGGATAAATTACAGATTTAACTGGCAGGAGGGATATGGGGTATTTTCATATTCACATTCTCATGTTGATTCGGTTGTTAAATATGTCTTAAATCAGGAGGAGCATCATCGCAGAAAAACATTTAAAGAAGAATACCATGATTTTTTAAAAAAGTTTGAAATCCCGTTTGACGATAAATATTTATTCGAATTCTTTTGAGGATTTCAGGCGACTCCGATGGAGTCGAAAAATAGGATAAAAGAAAATCTTAGCTATAACCAGGATGCTCCTACGGAGCGAAACCCTGAAAATGGATTTTGAAGTACAATTTATTCCAGCAATTTAGAATTGTTCAGCCGCAATACGACTTCCTCTTTGTAGAAATGGGAATAATCCCCAGCCAGTGTTTGGCTCCGTAGAAGCCTCGTGAAAATGCCGGGAAATTTTAATACAATAATAAAACTCAATTACTATAATTTTAACCAAGACGATCCAATGCGTTTAGAAAACAAAGTCGCACTCATCACCGGTGGAAGTGGCGGAATTGGCCGGGAAACAGCTCTGTTGTTCGCCAAAGAAGGAGCGAAAATTGTAGTCACTGATGTAAATGACGAAGCCGGAAAAGAAACGGCTGATATGATTACAGCCGAAGGTGGCGAAGCATTTTATCTTCACGCTGATGTATCCAAAGCAGCTGATTGCGAAGCGATGGTAGCTTATACCGAAGAGAAATTCGGAAAGCTGAACATCCTTTTTAATAATGCGGGTATCATGCATAGCGATGACGACAATGCCATGACAACCGAAGAATCAATCTGGGATCTGACGATGAATATCAATGCAAAAGGCGTTTTTCTGGGATGTAAATATGGAATTCCCGCACTTCAGCGAGCAGGTGGAGGATCAATTATCAACACCGCTTCTTTCGTTGCCATTTTAGGTGCCGCTACGCCGCAGGTTGCCTATACAGCCAGTAAGGGAGCTGTTTTAGCACTAACCAGAGAGTTGGCCATCATTCACGCGCGTGAAAATATCCGTGTAAATGCATTATGCCCAGGCCCTCTTCGTACAGAATTACTGATGAAATTTTTAAATACAGAAGAGAAAAAACAGCGTCGTATGGTGCATATACCTATGGGGCGTTTTGGGGAAGCTAAAGAAATGGCTTCGGCAGTTCTTTTCCTGGCATCAGATGAATCTTCCTTCGTTACCGGTACTGATTTTCTGGTAGATGGCGGCATTACCTCTGCATATGTAACACCACTTTAATTTTTTGATAAATGCAAAAAACCATAAGTCCTGTCGATGGATCGGTATATCTGGAACGCGAGCTGGCGACCGATGAAATGATTGAAAGTACTCTGGCAAAAGCAACTGCAGCGCAAAAAGAATGGAGAAATACAACGGTTGAGGAACGTGCATCTTTTTGTCTTAAAGCAGTTGAATATTTTGTTGAACATGCGGATGAAATCGGTCTGGAGCTTACCTGGCAGATGGGCCGTCCTATCCGTTATACTGCCAATGAAATTAAAAAGGGATTTCAGGAGCGGGCAAAATATATGGTTTCTGTGGCTAAACAAGCTCTGGAAGATGTTGAGGTAGAGGAAATTTCAGGGTTTAAAAGATTTATCAGACGTGATCCGGTAGGTGTTGTCTTTGTAGTTGCACCCTGGAATTATCCTTATCTGACTTCTGTAAATTCCGTCATTCCTGCAATCATGGCAGGAAATACAGTAATCTTAAAACATGCGCAACAGACTCCACTTTGTGCTGAACGCTATGCTGAGGCATTTGCCTATGCGGGTTTGCCTGATGGAGTTTTTCAATATTTACATTTGAACCACGAAAAAGTAGCAACAGTCATTGCTGATCCGAGAACCTCCTACGTAGCTTTCACAGGCTCTGTCGAAGGCGGGCATGCGGTTCAGAAATCGATTAATGAACGTTTTATTGTTGGCGGTTTGGAGTTGGGAGGAAAAGATCCTGCTTATGTTCGTGCCGACGCCAATCTAAATGACGCGATTGAAAATCTGGTAGACGGATCATTTTTTAATTCCGGTCAGTCCTGCTGCGGGATTGAAAGGATTTATGTTCATGAAGATATTTACAACGCCTTTGTGGAGGGTTTTGTAGAATTAACCAAAACATACACCTTAGGCGATCCGCTTGATGCAGATACAACGTTGGGCCCGATGGTAAGAACTTCTGCTGCCGCTTTTGCTCAGAAACAAGTAGAAGAAGCTGTTAAACAGGGAGCCAAAACGTTGATTGATACTTCGCTTTTCCCGGCACATAAAGATGGAACACCGTACATGGCTCCGCAGGTTTTGATTGATGTGAATCACAGTATGCAGGTTATGACAGAAGAAAGTTTTGCTCCGATTGTTGGTATTATGTCCGTGAAGAGTGATGAAGAAGCTATTCAATTAATGAATGACAGTCAGTATGGTTTGACAGCTTCAATATGGACAACGGATCTGGATGCAGCACTGGCTATTGGAGAGCAGGTAGAAACGGGAACCTGGTTTATGAACCGCTGTGATTACCTTGATCCGGCACTGGCCTGGACAGGTGTGAAAAATTCAGGAAGGGGAGTTACGCTTTCAAAAGTGGGCTATGAGGCTTTAACGAAAGTGAAATCTTTTCACTTGAAAATAGGGTAGTATAGGGCTATATATAAAAAGGGAGAGCCACAGAGTTTAAGTTAGACATAACTACTCTGTGGCTCTTATTTTGTCCGCGCGGCGTCCGCTCTGTGTTACTCTGTGATACCTACCTGCGTGCGGAGCAAATCTTCCAAAGTTTCACGTCTTCTCACAAGTTTTGCAACGCCATTATCCACCAAAACCTCTGCCGGGCGGAAACGGGCATTATAGTTTGAACTCATGGTAAACCCATAAGCACCAGCATTTAAAAAGGCTAGAACATCCCCCTGGCGGACTTCCGGAATCGGCCGGTCTGTAGCAAACGTATCTGTTTCGCAGATATAACCTACAACCGTGTAATCTTTTTCTTCTCCCGCAGGATTTGACACATTCAAAATGTGATGGTAAGAACCGTACATCATCGGCCTGATCAGATGATTTAAGCCCGAATCAACATGAACGAAAGTACGTGCCGGATCTTCTTTTACAACGGTTGTATTGACCAGTAAATAACCACATTCACTTACAAGAAATTTCCCTGGCTCAAACCATAATTGTAATTCGCGACCATAGTTAGAACAGAAATTTTTAAAACGTTCAGAAATTTTATTTCCCAAAAGCTCCATATCAGTAATCGGATCATTGGGTTTGTAAGAAACCTTAAATCCTCCGCCCAGATCAATAATTTCCAGATCAGGAAATTGCAGCGCAGCTTCAAGAATAATGTCGGCTACCTGCAAAAAGGGCTCGGCATCTTTAATGTCGGATCCGGTATGCTGATGTAGACCAATGACTTTGATGTCATATTTTTTTACAACTTCCAGAATCTGATCTAAAAGCAGGACAGAAATCCCGAATTTTGAATCGGCATGCGCGGTCATAATTTTAATATTTCCGCCCGCAGCTACATTAGGTTTCAAACGGATCAGACACGGTTTTGTATTTCCATACGTTTGTCCAAACCATTCCAATAACGGAAGGCTGTCTACATTCACAATGGCACCCGCTTCAACGGCTATTTTTACCTCATCAAAAGGAACACCGCTGGGTGTAAACGTAATTTGTTTTGTATCGTATCCGGCAAGTTTCCCCATTTCCAGTTCACCTGTTGAAACAACATCCAGCTCGACACCGATTTCACGCATCAAACGTAAAAGGGCCAGATTGGTGTTGGACTTGCAGGCAAATTTAATTTTCATCTTGATGCCTGAAAAAGCACTTTGCAGTTCCTGCACTTTACGGCGAATGGTGCTGCCGTCATAAAGATACAGTGGACTGCCATGTTGTTTAACAAGCTGAATAGGGTCAATATTTTGAATTGTATAAGTATTTTGTTCTGAAAGCTGCATGGAGAAACTATTGAAATAGAATATTTATTATTAATTAATAATGGCTGGGAACCTGGATTTTAATGGCAATATTTATCGAGATAGACAGCCATCTCTTTTTGTAAAGCCTGCGCTTCCTGTTTTGCTTTTTCTGCAAAATCCAAACCGTTACCGGCATAAATAATGCTTCTTGAAGCATTTACCAGTAATCCACAGGATTTATTCATTCCATAACGGGATACTTCTTCCAGATTTCCGCCTTGTGCGCCAACGCCTGGAACCAGTAAAAAATGTTCAGGGACGATCGTCCGGATATTAGCAAGATCATGTGCCTGCGTAGCGCCTACAACATACATTATCCGGTCTGCGCCGGCCCAGATTTGTGACGTTTTCAAGACCTGTTCGTATAAAAATCCGTCTTTTGTTTCAACTCTTTGAAAATCTGCACCGCCGGAATTGGAAGTCAGTGCAAGAAGAATGACCCATTTTCCTTCAAAATCAAGAAAAGGCAATACAGAGTCACTGCCCATATACGGTGCTACGGTTACCGAATCGAAGTTAAGCCCCGATGACTCAGGATCAAAAAAAGTACGGGCATAAAGGCCTGATGTATTTCCTATATCACCTCTTTTGGCATCGGCAATTGTAAAGTGACTTTCCGGAATGTACTCCATCGTTTTCTGCAAACTTTCCCAACCTTTGGCACCAAGTGCTTCGTAAAAAGCTATGTTAGGCTTGTAGGAAACACAAAAATCGGCCGTTGCATCAATGATCTGTTTATTAAATTCAAAAACCGGATCAGTTTCTTTTAACAGATGAGCAGGAATTTTACGGATATCTGTGTCAAGTCCTATACAGAGATAAGATTTCTTTTGAGAAATTTGGTCAAAAAGCGCTTCGTATGTCATGTTATTTCAAAATAATGTGCCGAAATTACAACCTCTGCAAATAGATTCATAAATTTGAGCCCACATTAAATTATTACAATACGTAAAAAGGTAACTTAGACAACAATTATGCAGATCCGTGAAACTTCCATTGCAGGTTTGGTTGAGATTTTCCCACGCGTTTTTCAGGACGACAGAGGATTTTTCTTTGAATCTTACAATGAAGAAATATTTAAGAAACTGGGCTTACCAACAAACTTTGTTCAGGACAATCAGTCGTTTTCAATCAAAGGTGTTGTAAGAGGTCTGCATTTTCAAAATGCCCCTTTTGCTCAGGGGAAACTGGTCCGTGTGATTTCCGGACGGGTTTTAGATGTAGCTGTAGATATACGTCCTGATTCTCCAACATTTGGAAAACACGAGGTTTTTGAATTGCGCAGCGATACAAACAACATGGCTTATGTTCCTGAAGGTTTTGCACATGGTTTTGTAGCACTGGAAGATTCCGTTTTTAGTTACAAATGTACAAATGTGTACAACAAAGGTGCAGAATCAGGCTTGTTGTGGAATGATCCGGATCTTGGAATCGACTGGGGTGTAGAAAATCCTATTGTTTCTGAAAAGGACGTGATCCTGCCTACTTTCAAAATTTTATTTGAGAAATTCGTTTAGAAAATAATATATAAACAGAAAGGAACTGAGAATAAAATCGGTTCCTTTCTATTTTTCAAACAGTTCTTCGAGTGCCTTTGAAGCAACCTTCCCGGCAGAATTTGGATTTTGTCCGGTAATAAGCCTTTCATCCATTTCAATATATTCAATAAAAGGAATCATGGATTTGGTATAGTGCGCGCCTCTTTCACGCAATTTATCTTCCAGGTGAAAAGGGACTTCACTAACGAAACTCATAAGGGTATCTTCTACATGAGAAAACCCGGTTAAGTATTTGTCCTTGATCAGGTAAGATCCATCCGAAAGTTTTACATTGAGCAGTCCACTTACACCGTGACAGACGGCAGTGACCATTCCATTGTTTTCATAAATTGACTGAGTAATATGCTGTAAATCAGTATTGTCCGGAAAGTCCCACATGCCTCCGTCACCTCCGGTGAAAAAGATCAGACGATAATCTTTTGGAATAATATTATAAGGAGACATTGACTGATTAAGTTTTGCCATAAAGACAGCATCATTTAAACAGCGCTGATTGATTTCATCTTTCAAGTCAAGGCTTCTTTCGTCAATAGGAATAGTTCCTCCTTTAGGGCTCACAATATCAATTAATACACGGCGCTTATTCATAGCATCATAAAAATGCGTTAGCTCACTGAGCCACAGACCCGTCTTTCCTGTTTTGGATAGATACGTGTCATGGTTTGTACAGACAATAAGTACTTTCATCAGATAAAAGGAAATTGAAATGGCTGAACGACAGAATTCTTAGATGATACAATCTTCCAGGTCGTTCCGGACTTTGCATGAATTGTTTAGAAAGATAAATATAAAATTGAAGGAAAGTATTCTAATGCGTTAAGATTTTACGCATAGAAGATAAGAGAATGACAAAGTTCGCAAAGCGTTTAATTGGTTCTCGTTGATGACTAATCGCTATAAGCTGATAGCTAAAACCTTTTATAACAGGTGGTTTTTATAAGCAAAGGCAACAGCAGCGGCAGTGGTTTTTGTGCCGGTTTTTTCAAGTATACGCAGTCTGTGGCCTTCCACAGTACGAACGCTTATAAAAAGTTTTTCACTTATTTCAACTGTAGAAAATCCATCACAGATAAGCTGAAGCACTTCTTTTTCCCTTGCAGATAAGGCTACGTTGCAGGCATTTGGAAAAAGCGGGTGTTTGTTGACATGGCGGTTTACCATCTTACGATGCATTGCCTTGGAAACAAAATCATTGTAGTAAAATCCTTCCTCCGCTACTCTTCGGATTGCTTTCTCCACTTCGTCCGGGCTTGTATCTTTCAGAAGATACCCCTGCACACCTTTTTCAAGCATATGAATTACGAAACGATCCTCATTGTACATGGAAACCACAATAATTTTAATATCGGGGAAACGTTCAAAAGCCAGTTCTGTGGCCTGAATGCCGTCCATAACAGGCATTTGCAGATCCATAAAAACAATGTCGGGCATAGCGGCTGGAAGTTTATCCAAAAGCTCCTGTCCGTTGGCTGCTTCCAGAACAAAATCAAAATCCGGAACAGTACTCAGCATGGATATAAATCCTTTTCTGAACAATTCGTGATCGTCAGCTATACCTAATTTCATTTTTTTTACTGTTAAGATATCAAACGTTGGCGGCCAAAGGGATGAAGCGGCTTAGGTTTATAGTCGGATGCCGGCATAATGGGTACTAATGCCAACGCTTTTGATCCGCCTGTTTTTAAATTTTCATAGCTGATTGTACCATCTACAATAGCCAATCTGCTTTCAATGCTTAGTAAGCCCAGGCCTGTCAGACTATTTTCTTTCACTTTCTCATAGTCAAAGCCAATCCCGTTGTCTGTAACCTGAAGGCGTATCATTTCACTATTTACCTGCAAGTTAATTTCAATCTTTGAACATTGCGCATGACGGATTGAATTATTAACCAATTCCTGAACAATTCTATAAATGGTTAATTCTGTTTTCTGGGTCTGGCGCGGAGAATCTTCCATGTTCGAGAAAAACAAAAGCTTTACACTTTTGACATTTTCCAGTTTATTAATGAATTCTTCGATAGCAGCAGCCAGCCCAAATCTTTCCAGTGTGGTGGGTACAAGGTCACGGGTGATCTTTCTGACGTGCAGGATGGTCTCTTCCACTAATGCCTGAGATTTTCGCATGATATGATCCTCTTTTATCCCAGACTCAGATACTGTTTTGCTCAGTTGATTTAAACTCAGTTTTGTAAGAGAAAGCATAGTACCGATATCGTCATGCAAAGCCTGAGCAATGCGCCTGCGTTCCATTTCTTCAGAATTCAGTGCAGTATCAAGTAAAAGCCGCTGATGATCTCTTTCAATCTCAAGGAGTTTTTTTTCCTGATACAATTGTCTTTTTTGATAAAAAACGACAAATAAAATAACAAAGAATGCCATCATTAACATTGCTAGTGTAGCGATAAGTATTGCCCATCTTAAATCTTCACTGTATTGCATAGTCACGTTTTGTGCAAAACCAAGCTCCAATGCTGAAAAATAACAGGCACAGAGTCTCAAATATGTAAGGAATAGCATTTAGAAATCCGATATAAAGAGAATTTTCCCACTGCTCTGAATAATATAATACAGGTGCTATAAATACGAAGCTGGAATAATATAATAACAAACCCGAGCAAACCCAAAAGAATGGAAATGTAAGTAAATTGGGTATTTTTAGCATGTGTATAATTTCATAAAAGTAGATCAATACCCAAAAAAGCATTAACAAGCATTCTATTGTAGCAGCATAAGCGACTATGTGATGATTATGTAAATCCTCCATGTCAGGATTGGAATGAAATATATCCCAGATCGAAAAAATAAAAAGGCCTGCGATGGAATAAAGAATTCCTTTTTTATAAAACTCCGTTTCTATTTTGAAATAAAACATGGCACTCAACAAGGCATACCGGATTGGGATGCTGATGTTGTACAGAATAGGATAGTTGATCCTTCTCGTAGCGTAACGAAGCAAGACTAAATCAATAATAAGCTTGATCATCAAACAAGCCAGTAAACAGCGGAAAGATGAATCCACGTATGCTTTTTTATGTAAAATCAGCATTATCGGGAGTATAGTAACAAAAACAGCCAGGCAAACTATCAAATGATTGTGAACGAATGCTATATGTACATCAATCATTTAGGGTTAATTATTTTATTTTTACGATACATCGGCCTCCCACTTATAGCAGCTCGATGGGCAGACTACATAATCTTCAAACCTCAATACAGTTATAATTTATTTTGTTATAACCGAAAAGGAAAGGGTTATAAATAACGGTGTGTAAAATTACCTCCAAGTCAATGAATAGCCAAGGTGTAAATATCTGAGATTTATACCTATTTATATAAGTTGCTTACTAGTAGTCTTTTGTAGAAAAATATTTTAATAAAACACGTAAAACTACCTGCCATATTAGGGATAATTACGAATAAAAAATCTTGAATTTTTATTCGAAAAACAAATAATATTCGTGTTTTAATTCAATTTTAATTTTGTTACGGGCTACTGAATACTACTTTTAAAAAAATCAAAAAGTAGCTGAGTATAGCTTCGAATAACAATCAGCATTATATTTAAAGTATAAGACAGGATTGTTTAATGTGATTGCAACAAAAAATATAATCTATGAAACCGACTCTTATAATAGAATATTGCCCTAAATGTGGATGGCTCCTGCGGGCTGCCTGGATGGCCCAGGAATTACTAACCACGTTTTCAGAAGATTTACATGCTGTGACTTTAATGCCTTCCGAGGTTGCAGGACGTTATACAATTAAGCTGGATGATCATCTTTTATGGGACAGAAAGCGTGAAGGTCATTTTCCTGAACCCAAGGAGATGAAACAGCGTGTAAGAGATCAGATCGCACCGGAACGAAATCTTGGGCATAATGATCGATAAAGTGTATTTTGACGAAAGTTGTCTATAATATATTGCATAGCTGTCCTTATCTTTGATATTACAGGTAGAATCTTTGTAAGTCTACAAGAGAAGTAGACATAATGGCGTCTTTAAACGGCAGCATCTGTTAATATGTCAGTACAAACTTCTTTCATATTTTTACCTGACTACGTATTTAATGTTTAATCGATTAATATTCAAATACTTAACCAAAATAAGTCATTTTGATATAGCTATATCCAATGCGTATGAAATGTACTGGTACATTTCTTTTTAAGTACTATATATCTGTGAATAAAACACGCGAAATAGTATGGAAAGTAAAATAAAAATACCTCGTGAAATGTTAATGCATATTGATTTTAATAATACCATTAACGGAGGATTGAGCGAGCCAATCGTTCATTTGAAAAAAGAAAGTGAAGGCTATCAGGTTACAGTTAAAGCACCTGGTATTGAATCGGAAGATCTTCAGCTTGAAATTGTTAAAAATAACATCAGGTTATTTCACCTCTTACCTATATTTTCTCAGGAAGAATCCAGAGAAGAAGAAGAATGGAAAACAATCCGTTTTATTAGTACGCTAGCTATCCCTGATGGGGTAGATGCCGATAATATTACAGCAAGGTATGACATCGAAAAGCGTCATTTAGTATTGTTCCTTCCATTTAATCACCAGCAAAATGATTTTCGTAGAAAAGTTGAAATCGAGCGTTGGTGATCTGACAAGCCGGCTTTTTGTTAAAAAGAAAGACCCTGCGAAATTACATTGCAGGGTCTTTCTTTTTCGTTATGTTATTGATTTATATGTTAATGTTAAGAAATATCAAACTCTTCAATTTGATAAAGAAATAAAATAACATCTTTGTATATTTGTCACTCAACACCCTCCTTGACGTTATATGAAAAAGTCAAACATCTTCGCCTTTATTGAATTCTCAAAACTTGCAGAAGGCCTGCGTGTACCAGCAACCATCGGCAAGCCTAAGGATCAGCTCAAATCACAGGCTGCTTATTTCAATATTATTGAATCCAAATATTTATCGGAAGACCTTGTTCAGGAATGGGAAAATATTCTTGGCTCGGCCAAAAGGCATGGCGCTAAAATAAATGAAGAGGGTAGAATTGTTTCTAATGCAGTTACAAATACCATTGAGCAGATGACTGAGCATGAATGTGCCATGTTGGTAGAGCAGGTTAATGCTTTATACGAAAAATTGAAAAAGGAATTTGCATGATATTATAATACTTAGAAAGTCTAATAAACTCCTATACTAAAAACCCTGCCGCAGAGTACCGCAGCAGGGTTTTATTTTTTTGATAAGTATTGTTGTAATTAATTAACAGTACCTCCGTTCCAGACTTCTTTTCCCGGTTGTACAAAAGCAAGGCTTCCGTCTTTATCTTCGGCCATCAATATCATTCCGTGGCTTTCCATGCCCATCATTTTGCGGGGAGCAAGATTAGCAAGGTAAAGTACTCTTTTGCCAATGACGTCTTCAGCTTTAAAATGCTCCGAAATTCCGCTGAGCACAGTACGTTGTTCACTGCCGATATCTACCTTTAATTTCAGTAATTTTTTACTTTTAGGTACATTTTCAGCTTCAAGAATGGTAGCCACGCGGATATCCATTTTCGAAAAATCGTCAAACTGAATTTCTGGTTTTACTTCGGCTACTACTTTCCCTTCCAGTTCATTGGCACGTTTGGCATCATGCAGCTTTTGAATCTGTTTTTCAATAACATGATCTTCAATCTTCTCAAAAAGAAGGCTGGCCTCGCTGATTGGCTGACCGGCCTTCAGCAAGTCAATCTTTCCTGCATCTGTCCAGTTTTTGCTGGTTACACCCAGTTGAGCCTGGATTTTCTCCGCTGTAAAGGGAAGCACTGGTTCAGCAACAATAGAAAGGGAAGCCGAAATCTGCAAAGCAATATTCATAATGGTATTAACACGTTCCGGATCTGTTTTGATGACGTGCCAGGGTTGTGTATCAGCCAGGTACTTATTTCCCAAACGGGCAAGATCCATGATGAATGTAAGCGCTTCACGGAAACGGTAGTTTTCCATTGCTTCGCCGATTTTTGCCGGAAAGCCTGCCAGTTCCATTAATACAATCTGATCCAGTTCTTCCAGATTTCCCAAAGCAGGCACTTTACTGTCACAGAATTTTTGTGTCAGTACTACGGCGCGGTTGATGAAATTTCCAAAAATACCAACAAGTTCGCTGTTGTTGCGGGTCTGAAAATCTTTCCATGTGAATTCGCTGTCCTTTGTTTCAGGTGCACTGGCCGTCAGTACATAGCGTAAAACGTCCTGTTTGTTTGGCAGCTCTTCCAGATATTCATGAAGCCATACAGCCCAATTCCGGGAAGTGGAAATTTTGTCACCTTCCAGATTCATGAATTCATTAGCCGGAACGTTATCAGCAAGGATCAGATTTCCTTCAGCAATTACAGTGGCCGGAAAAATAATACAGTGAAAAACGATATTGTCCTTTCCGATAAAATGGACCAGTTTTGTTTCTTCTATGCCTTCTTCATTTTTTTGCCACCATTTTTTCCAGCCTTCGTCCGTCCCGTTTTTCTGGATCAGCCAATCCTTTGTAGCAGAGATATACCCGATAGGCGCTTCGAACCAAACGTAAAGCACTTTCCCATCGGTATCAGGCAAGGGCACCGGAATTCCCCAATCCAGATCGCGCGTCATTGCACGTGGTTTCAAGCCTTCTTTTAGCCAGGACTGGCATTGACCTAAAACATTGGTTTTCCACTCGGGATGACTGTTTACGTACGCTTCAACCTGCGGCTGCAATTTATCCAATGGCAAAAACCAGTTGGTTGTAGGGCGCATTACAGGCTTGGCGCCGGACAGCATGGAATGTGGTTCGATCAATTCCGTCGGGCTAAGTGCAGAGCCGCAACGTTCACACTGATCGCCATACGCATTAGGATTTGCACAAACCGGGCATGTGCCTACAATATATCGATCGGCTAGAAATTGTTGTGCCGTTTCATCATAATACTGCTCAGTAGTTTCTTCTATAAAAACTTTTTTATCGTACAGATCTTTGAAAATTTCCTGAGATGTTTCGTGGTGTATAGGCTTGCTGGTGCGGGAATAAATATCAAAAGAAATTCCCAGCTGCTTAAAAGAGTCGTCAATTTGCGCGTAATATTTATCAACTACCTGCTGAGGCGTAAGCCCTTCTTTTTTTGCACGGATCGTAATAGGAACTCCATGCTCGTCTGTTCCGCTTATGAATGCGACATCTTTTCCGTTAGAACGCAGATAGCGTACGTAAATATCCGCTGGAATATAACATCCGGCAAGATGGCCAATATGAATAGGTCCGTTGGCGTAAATCAATGCCGCGGTAACGGTATAGCGTTTGGGGTCAGTAATTGCCATTAATTTTTACTCTGATTTAGTTTATTGTGCAAAGTTAATGAAATCGGTTGGAGACAGGGTAAGTTTTAAAAACAAGAAAAACGACAGGTTAGTGTCACAAAAGTAAATCTGATTATGAACTGGTCTTTTCAATAGCGAACTTTGACTATCCACAGTTCGTTATCTATACATGAAAATCCTTATTACCGGTGCCACAGGTTTAGTGGGAAGTGCTGTCGCAAGGCAGTTTCTCAAAGAAAACCATACAATTTTTGCCCTCGTCCGTCCGGGCTCGGACAAAAGTCTCTTATCAGATATTGCTGCTGAAATCGAATGGAAAGAAGGTGATGTGCTGGATATCGGTTCGCTCGAAAAAGCAATTACAGATGTTGACTATGTAGTACATACGGCTGCTGTGGTTTCTTTTGTGCCACGTGATCGTGAAATGATGTACAAAGTCAATAGGGAAGGTACTGCGAATGTTGTGAATGTTTGTCTTCAGAATGGCATCAAAAAACTTTGTCATGTCAGCAGTATTGCTGCTTTGGGGCGCCCTGATTCACGTAAAATAGTGCCTGGCGAAGAGCTGATTATTGATGAAGAACAGCGCTGGGAAGAATCTCCGGAAAATTCTGAATATGCCAAATCCAAGCACCTTGCCGAACTGGAAGTGTGGCGGGGAATTGCGGAGGGATTGAATGCTGTGATTGTAAATCCTACTTTAATCCTTGGCGAAGGCGACTGGTCAAAAAGCAGTACACAGATATTCCGGTACGTTTATAAGGAAAAACCGTTTTATACAGAAGGAATAGCCAATTATGTGGATGTTCTGGACGTAGCAGATGTAGTCTGCAAACTGATATTTTCAGAAATTTCCGGAGAGCGCTATTTACTGAATGCCGGAAGTATTTCCTACCAGTCCCTGTTTTATAATATAGCCGATGCCATGGGAAAAAAAAGGCCTTCTTTTAAAGTAGGCTCAGGCCTTGCAGGCATTATCTGGCGTGCTGAAGCAGTGCGAACCTGGCTGATGGGAACTAAGCCGTTGATCACAAAAGAGACTGCACAATCCAGTGCACGTCGGTTTCGTTACAACAGCAGTAAAATTCAAAAAGCAATCGGGTTTGAGTTTCAGCCTATTGAAAAAACGATTGCACGGGTGTGCGAAAGTTTGACCGGCAAGATTTGAATAAACCAGATTTATTTTTAACTTTCTTTTATTATTGTGTGGTATAAAAACCCTCAACTCTAACCTACTGATCCGTATGATGGAGAAAAACTTCGGGGAAAGAAAAGATTACATGAAGGAAACATTGCTCCGGTTTGAGCGTATGCTTAAAACCAAGGAGTCAGCGTTTTTTGATTTGGAAGCATACGAAAAGGTGACGGAGTATTTTCTTGAAAAAGGAGATTGGGATAAAGCTTTTCAGGCCTGTGAGCTTGGATTGGCTGATTTTCCATATTCTTTGGATCTTCTGCTGAACAAAGTACAAATTCACGCCAACCGTGGAGAGCACGATTTGGCTATGGAAATACTGGAGCGTGCTTCACTGTTTCACCCGGGCGATGTTGAAATTTCTTTCATGCAGGTCGGAATTTCCAATATGATGGGAGAATACGAAGAAGCAATTTCCATTCTGGAAAGCTTGCTTAACCGTCTGGAGGACAAAGATGAAGTATACTTCCAGATTGGGCAGACGTACCAGAACTGGGGGAAATTTGATGAAGCCATTCTGAACTATAAGCTTTCCCTTCGTAATAATCTTAACAATGAAAGCGCCTTGTATGAGTTGGCGCATTGCCTGGATCTGATCGGTGAGCTGGAAAGCCATCTTAGTTATTACCATGAACTGGTTGATGAAAATCCGTTTTCACATCATGCCTGGTACAATCTGGGCATAGCCTTCAGTAAGCTGGAGCGGTATGAAGATGCTGTAAACGCTTATGAATATGCCACGCTGGTCAAAGAGGATTTTGCATCCGCTTTTTTTCAGCTGGGTAATTCCTATATGAGCCTTGAGCAGTATGAACAGGCCAAAATCCAGTATCTGAGAGCTATTGAGCTTGAAGGCAAACAGACTGAAACCTGCTGTTGCCTTGGAACTTGTTATGAGAAACTGGGCGAATATGAAACGGCTATTAAATATTACCGGGAAGCTGTGAAAATGGACAGCCAGTGGGATGATGGCTGGTTTGGTCTGGGTATTTGTTTCAGTGAACTTGGCCGTTGGTATGAAGCTGTTGGTTTTTTTAGAAAAGCAATTCAGATCACGGAATTAAACCCGGATTATTGGCTGGCATTGGCTGAAAATGAATTTAAGGTAGGGAATGTGATTTCTGCTTTTGAGGCTTTTGAAAAAGCGGCGGAAATTGAACCGACTAATCCGGATGTTTGGCTAAAATGGTCTTTTGTTCTTTTTGAACAGGGAAATTATGCCAGAGCCTGTGATTTGTTACAGGCTGCCATTGATGATATGCCGGAAGAAGCAGATCTGTATTACAGGATGGCTGTATACCAGATTCATTCCGGCGATTACCGTGAAGCGCTGATTAATCTTGAAGTGGCTTTGACGCTGGATTATGATGCACATTTACAATTGTTTGAGTTTTTTCCGGATCTGGAAAAACAAAAAGCGTTGTTCCGTATTATCGAACAATACCGCGAAAAGTAGTTTAAAAAAAAAATATAAACAGCTTCCTGAACTATGCTAAGGCAGAACTTCAAGAAGCTGTTCTGTTTTTATATCCAGTGCACATTTAAAATGACCTTCCGGACATGTTTTATGTCCATGCAATCCACAAGGACGGCAGGTTAATTTTTCTAGTACTTCCACTACATGAGCGCTGTCGGATAATGGGCCAAAGCCGAATTCAGGAACTGTGGAGCAATAAACAGCTGTTACAGGAGCATTCACTGCCGAACTGATGTGCATCGGCGCAGAATCATTAACAAAATTCATTGCAGAACTTTTCATCAGTGCTGCGGATTGCAGGAAAGAAAGATTGCCGCACAAATTTTGAACACTTTCTTTCAAGTTAACCTGACTATGAATACTTTCTGCCAACATAGTATCGCCGGGTCCGCCCAACAAATAAATCTGGTATTGACCGGCAAGCTGATTGATTAACTGAATCCACTTTCCGGCAGGATATTGTTTAGTAAACCAGACAGAAGCCGGCGCTATGCAGATGTAAGGTTTGGATTGATAAGATTTTACAAAATCGAAATCGGATGAAGAAGGATAAAGTCTGGGCCTGGCAAGTGCTTCGGAAACTTCATGTTCAATCAAGGTATGGTTACGCGTAGTTTCATGCACGCCATTTCCAATTTGATGAGGAAATTGATCTGTAAAGAGAAAGGATAATGGATTTTTAGCAAAACCGGTTCGTTTAGGCGCTTTCGAAAAACCGGTCAGCATACCGGTTCCGCCAAACCGTTGTAAATTGATCACCCAGTCGTATTCCGTTTTTCTGATTTGTTGCAATAGTGCCCACAAACTTTTAAATTTTCCTTCTTTCTTTTTCCAGATCAAAATATTGGTCAGGTAGGGATGATTTTCAAATAAACCTTCATTCCCTTTTCTTACCAGGAAATCGATCTGGGCACCCGGGAAACCCTGATGTAGATTTTCCAATAACGAAGTTGCCAGAATAACGTCACCTATAAAAGCAGTTTGAATAACAAGAATTCGTTTTGGATTCATTTTGATGAAATTATAAAATAAAAATCAACCTCATTTTATGTAAAATGCTGATTTTAAGTACCTTGTAAGGTTTTTTACTTAAAGTTAAAAGCTAGAATTTGCTAAAAATCTTTCTTTCAGGCAAAAGTCTGTAATTTTACAGACAGTACCGAAAATTATTGACAGGTAATTTGTGTTCATAAGGAATGAAGAGAAATAATATGCAGAAACATGTGAATGCCGAAACTCCCTCATTAGCGTTGACAGAAGAATATAAACTACACACCTTAGCTAACGGAATTCGCATAGCGCACAAACAAGTTCCTTACACGCAGATTGCGCATGTTGGAATTATGCTGGATATTGGAAGCCGGGATGAACAGCCCCATCAACAAGGTCTGGCTCATTTCTGGGAGCATATGGCTTTCAAAGGAACAGAAAAACGCAGTTCGTATCATATCATCAATCGTCTCGAAAATGTTGGTGGCGAACTTAATGCGTATACGACAAAAGAGAAAATTTGTTTTCACGCGTCAGTACTGGACGAGCATTTTGATAAAGCCGTTGATTTGCTGGCTGATATAGCATTTCATTCCATATTCCCTGAAAAGCAAATTGAACGGGAAAGAAATGTGATTATTGAAGAGATGTCGATGTACAACGATTCTCCGGAAGATGCCATTCAGGATGATTTTGATCAGCTGGTTTTTGCTGATCATGCCTTGGGAAATAATATTCTGGGAACACCAGAGACGGTTAATTCCTTTGGAAGAGAAGAACTTTTTCAATTTATTAATGAGAATCTCGATACCGAGCAAATTGTAATTTCTTCTGTGAGCCGGCTGCCATTTGCCAAAGTGGTGAAGGTCGCTGAAAAATATCTGGGAAATATCCCCTTCAAAAAAACAACCAGAATTCGTCAGGCTCCTGATGCCTATTCGCCCATCATTCAGGAAAAAGAACGTTCGATTACGCAGGCACAATGTGCCATGGGTCAGCCTGCTTATGCTCTGGGAGATGACAGACGTTTGCCATTTTTTATGCTTGTCAATTTATTGGGAGGACCCGGGATGAACTCCCGTTTTAATCTTTCACTGCGTGAAAAATATGGTTTTGTGTATTCTATTGAGGCCAATTACACACCTTATCTGGATACCGGATTTTTGGGAGTTTTTTTTGGAACAGAGCAAAAACAACTGGCCCGTAGTATTTCGCTGATCAATAAAGAACTGAAACGTATCCGTGAAGTTCCCTTGTCAACGTTGCAGCTACATCAAACCAAAGTACAATTGATGGGGCAAATGGCGATGTCTGAAGAAAGTAATATGAGTTTTATGCTGATGATGGCGAAAAGCTTGCTTGATACTGGCCGCGTTGATACTTTACCTGAAATATTTACTGAAATTCAGGCCATTACTGCGGAACAACTGCAGACGATCGCACAGGATATGTTTAATCCTGATCATTTTAGCTATCTGACTTTTATACCGGAATAATTTCCGGTTAATAATTATAACAATAAAAGTCACCTGTGGTATACAGGTGACTTTTATTGTTATAATTGTAGCTGATTTACTTCGCCTTCAAGATAGCCTGTACCTGATCAAACTCTTTAGCCAGAAACAGCGCGTACAAGCTTTCAATTTCTGACCAGTTTTCAAACTTTGCTTTTACTTGTTCGTCGTCATCTTCATCGAATATTCCCAAAACAGTTAAGTCTTTATGACTTTCCAGGATAATCTCACTGCTGCCTACAAATATTCCCACCCAGAAAATGCCTTGTTCGTTGTCCTTTTCGTTTAGCTCCTCTATAATATCCTGGACATCTTCTATCGTGATATCATCATATGAATCTCCCCAGGCTGTTTGTAAATAAGTTTCAGGTATTGACATAGTATTTTATAGTAAAAAGAAATAAGAGATCGGGATAGGACAAATGTCTTTTTCCAATCTCCTATAGTTATAAGTCTGGTAAGTATTAAACACTCTCTTCTGCGCGGTAGTAAAGCGTCGATCCGTTTTCAGGTCTTAAAATATTTTTTGCCGCTTCATGCAAATCTTCTGATTTCATGTTTCTGATGATCTCGGCATCTTCATTGGCCCAATCCACATTTCCGGCATTGGCAGCAAATGCCAGGTTCATGGCACGGTTTAAAAGTTCTACTTCTGAAAATGCTAATGTAGCCTCAGTCTGGTTTTTAACTTTTATTACTTCCTCATCCGTTGCTCCGTTTGTTACAATTTCCTTTAACAGATCTTTAACAGCTTCATCGGCTTCTTCCAAAGTAACACCCGGATTTAAGTTTCCTTTTATTAACAGTAATCCCGGATCCAGGGAAGAAGTAGTACTGGCGCTGATGCTGTTGAATAGCGGTTTATCTTTCAATAATGCCTGATATAGACGGGATGATTTTCCTCTTCCCAGTATATCGCTTAGCAGATCAGAAGCATAGAAATGATCTTCATAACGGCCCGGCATGTGAAATACTTTAATCAAAGAATTTAGAGGAACAGCTGCCGAAGTTTCCAGATGGCGTGCTTCATTTTGTTTCGGTTCCCTTTCCAGATTCCTTACGTAAGGAGCACCCGCCGGAATTTCTTCAAACCATTTTTTTGCCAACTGTTTGATCTGCTCTGTTTTTACAGCGCCGGCTACGACCATGACGGCATTATTCGGACGGTAAAAACGCCAGAAAAAATCCTGTACATCATCCATCGTAGCACGTTCAATATGTTCAATATCTTTTCCGATCGTTGCCCAGCGGTACGGATGTTTTTGGTAAGCAAGCGGTCGTAATTTGAGCCACATATCGCCATAAGGCTGATTTAAATAGCGTTGCTTAAATTCTTCAATGACTACTTTACGCTGTACTTCCAGTACATTCGGATCGAAAGACAAACTCATCATCCGGTCTGATTCCAGCCAGAAAGCTGTTTCTACGTTGTCGGCCGGTAAAGTAATGTAATAATTGGTAACATCAGGTGAGGTAAAAGCATTGTTTTCACCACCCACCGTCTGAACCGGAATATCGTAATTAGGAATATTTTTAGAACCGCCAAACATCAGGTGTTCAAAAAGATGCGCAAATCCTGTCCGCTCTTCATCCTCGTCCCGTGAACCCACATTGTATAAAATATTGACGGCTGCCATAGGGGTCGAGAAATCTTCATGAACATATATCTTCAGCCCATTGTCTAGCGTAAAATGCTCGTAACGAATCATAAATCAGGTCAATTAATGGTAACGGTACGGTTCTTGTCCGAAAATAAAAATATCGGGAGAAACCTGTACGCTGGTTTTGTGGTTATGAACAAAGCTAATGCTCAGGTGGGATTCCACCAAACCATTTTACCGATATACATGATAGTCATGAAATTTACTTTGCAGTTTTGTTTTTTATGTGTTTTATTTTTTTTCTTCCCAAACCATTCCAAGGCACAATTACTGAATGATCCGACGACACTTAAACTGGTCCAGAAGGGTCTGGATCACATTTATAATTATGAATATGCGGAAGCAAATGTTATATTAAATCAGGTTGAGAAAAAATATCCTAACCATCCGGTTTCCTATATTCTGGACTCTTTTGTGATGTACTGGCAATATCTTCCGATCAAGGACAATCCGGTTAAATCAAAAGAATATGTTAGTAAATTAAATCAGTGCCTGGAAGCCATTACCAAAAAATATGGTAAGGACAGTAAAGATCCGGAAGCTGTTTTTTACACGATTGTTGCAAGAGGCTACATTGCTATGATGTACAACTACAATGGTGAATTGATGAGCGCGGCGGGTGAAGCAAAAAAGGCGTATAATGCATTAATTACCGGTTTGAAGCTGACAGAAAGAAACCCGGAATTTTATTTTACTTCCGGTATGTACAATTACTATGTAGAGTTGTATCCCGAAGATCATGCCATGGTAAAACCGCTCATGCTTTTCTTTAAAAATGGTGATAAAGCATTGGGATTAAAGCAAATTGATATTGCAACGCGTCAGGGCGTAATCACGAAGGCGGAAGCTTGTTTTTATCTTTCCCACATCTATCTGGAACACGAAACTAATTTTCCAAAAGCGCTTACTTATTCACAAAAACTGGTGAACTGGTATCCTGAAAACCATATCTTTAATATGGTCAATACGGAAACGCTGCTGCTAACCGGGCGTTTTGATGAAGCAGCAAAGGGAATGGAAAAGCTAAAAGCAAATACAAAAGGATTTTATCCGATCGCTTACAATACTTTTCAGGGCATTATCTATGAAAAGAGTAATAAGAATGACAGCGCTGCACAAAGATCATATCTGGCTGCATTGAAAACGCCGCATGATGATCAGTATACCCGCGAATATTACGCTATGTCATATGCTGGTCTGGCGCGTATTGCAAGCAGGGCAGGAGATAAGAGTAAAGCAAAGGATTACTATAAAAAAGCACTCGAAAAGGCGGAGTACAGATCGATAATTAAAGAGGCGAAGGCGTATAAATAATCGTTTTAGTAGAAAGTCAAAGAAGTCAACTTTTAGAAAGTTGACTTCTTTTTTTTGTAAAATTTTCAGATCCTTTTTAATAGCAACACGAAATAAATTATAAAAGCCATGGAATACGAATTAAGACCATTCTGGAGAAACCTTTTCAGTTTCAACTGGAAATTCGGTTTGTTTCTGATTTTCCTGGTTTGTGTCCCCAGATTTATATTGGTTTTAAATGCAAATACTTCGGGAAATTATGGCTCGATCGGTATGATCATGTTTGTTTCTGCTGTTGCTCCTTTTATATTCCTGACAAAATTCGGGCGAAAAGAAATTGGGTTGAAAAAACCTGAAAAATATTACTGGCTTCTCATCGCTTTTGTTTTAGGATTGGTTTTTAGTTTGCTGCTCTACTATTTAGGTCAGGGTTTGTACGGGAATTCGTATGAAAACTGGTATACCTATATTGGTAAGTCGTACAAAATACCGCCGGACATCAATCTGCAGGACAAAAGAATACTTTTTGTAATTATGGCTGTTACGGGGATGACGTTTAGTCCTGTTGGTGAAGAGTTGTTTTTCAGAGGTATTGTTCATTCCAGCTTCGCAAGATCAATCGGTGAAAGCAAAGCATCCCTGGTTGATAGTGCAGCTTTTGCTTTAACGCACATCTCACATTTTGGATTAGTTTTTATCAATAATCAATGGAGCTTTTTTCCAATGCCTGCCTTCATCTGGGTCATAGCCATGTTTTTGGTAAGTCTGTTGTTTTTTGTTTGTAAAAAATATTCCCGATCTATTGCAGGTGCAATCGTTTGTCACGCCGCTTTTAATCTGGGCATGATCTACTGTATATTTTACCTTTTGTAGAAACGATAGCTTTATTTAAGAAATAAAGATTTATCCAAACCGGGAATAATCGCCAGTGCATTTTTATAATACAGCTTCTTCAAAACCTCGTCTGACAGTCCCATACCGTACATACGCCAGAAAGCGTGGTATTTTTTATGGTAAGGAAAATATTCATCTTCGGTTTCCAGTACTCTGAAATAGGTACTGTACTCAGACGGAACCCAGCTGTCTTTTCCGAACAAAACTTTATCCTGCCATTTGTCAAAAAACTTTTTTGCAGCTCTTGGCTGACGTCCCAGTTCCGCGATTACCGCACCAATTTCAACATACATATTTGGGAAAACAGTCATCAAACTATCCAGCTTTTTCAGGTTATTAGGATACCAGCCCATGTGCGCATTGATAAAAGTAGTTTTAGGATTATCCCTGAAAATTTTGTGCTGTTCTGCAATCAATGAATCAAAAGATACAGGATCATTGAGGCTTCTCCGGCGTCCGGGATGCGTTTTTAATTCGAGCCAGCGTTCGTTATACCGGTCCATGGGATCCCAGAATGACGGTACATCAGCTGTATGAATCAGGACCGGAATTCTTAATTCACCGCACTTTTTCCAGACTGGGTCAAGACGCGGATCACTTACGGCAACCCGGTTTCCTTTGTCATCCTTAATCTCGCTAAAACCCAGGCTTTTGTAAATTTTCAATCCTCTGGCTCCCATTCTAACATCGGCTTCGAGCTGTTTGACCGCCTTTTCAGACCAGTCTTTTTCTCCAAAGCCTTTGAATTGAAGATTGGTGAAAACAGCAATTCGCTTAGGTTCGTTTTTTGCAACATTTTCAAGTGAACCTTTCAACGTTGCCGTTCCTTCCTCCCAGTTATCACTCCACCCGCGTCCGCTGAGGTTAACCATGATTCCCATGTTCAGGCTATCCATCTGCGAAACAAGACTTTTTAGATCCTGCGTTGGCATTTGGTACTGATGATTGTGCACATCAATAAAGGGAAACTTAGCACGTCTGATCTTGTGTTCTTCCACTTTTAAAGTTGAAACCGGATCATATTCTTCAAAACCAAGCGGCTCAATGGCATTTTGAGCCTGTGCATTTTCAACAGCCAGCCCTAATGTTAAAGCAATGGATAACGAGAATAATAAAGGTCTGATTGATTTCATGAGGATGGGTTTGAACTGGTTTAAAGGAAAGTAAATTAATTTTCCGGCCTGTAAATTAAAGCAACGCAATGTGCCGCAATCCCTTCTTCTCTTCCTACAAAGCCCAGATGTTCTGAAGTTGTAGCCTTAATAGAAATATCGTCTTCAGAAACATTCATTACCTTGGATAAACAATTTTTCATTTCAGGAATGTGCGGATTTAATTTAGGTTTTTGCAGAATAACCGTAACATCCACATTGCCTACTTCAAACCCTTTATCCCGTACCATCTCCAGAACTTTCGAAAGCAATACTTTGCTGTCAACACCTTTCCACTGCGGATCGGTATCCGAAAAGTGAAAGCCGATATTGCGCATATTGGCTGCTCCCAAAAGTGCATCGCAAAGCACATGGCAAACTACATCGGCATCCGAATGTCCTTTTGCTCCGTGTGTATGTGGAATTAAAATGCCGCCAAGCCAGAAGGGGCGGTCTTCAACTAACTGATGAACATCATACCCTTGTCCAATCCGAAAAGGAAACATGTGAATTTTTGATTAATAAAAAGTAAGTGCAAGTTGGTGATTGAAATCGTGAAAGACAACCTGCGTCCGATGGATTTTCTGCGACTGAATAAAAAAGAAATCCCTGTCATCTGGTAAACAGAGTGACAGGGATTATCATGTATACAAAATGAAAACAGCTAATTTCGGGGGACTACTATTTCTGTTTTCAATTTTTCAATTTCCTTTTCCTGGCTTGATGCTTTAAAGTAATAATAAAGCCCTGCAATCAGGAATATCTTTGAAAGTACAAAGACAGCTACAAAGGCCGGACGCCACCATCTATGAACTTTTATATACGTGTCGTTAACTTCTATTTCCAGATATTCCTCTTTCTTTTTGGTGTTATCTTTTGGAATATCGTAGTACGTATCTTTTTCCTTTTTTCTGATATCTGTTTTATTTGTTCTTAGCAATAAAATCTCTCTTACATCGGTTGGTGGAGGTACAGCATTCTGAAGAAAATACCGTTGTAAGTTTTTTTCAAAGCGCATGATATATTCAGAAACTTCCGAGTGGGTCAGTATCATCTGATTCACCACATGCTGTTCCTCTTCCGTCGCTATTCCCAGCAAGTAAGATTCTAAAATTCCGCTTTCTATAAAATCCTGAGTTTTCAAAATTAGAATGATTAAGCGTTTGGAAACGATTTAAAAAACTCATGAAATGCTTTCAGCACTTCTGATCTTGAAATTTGTAATTTTTCAGCGATCTCATCAGGAGAATAACCCTGTCGAAAAGCCAGGTCAAAAATCAATTCAGGCGTATTCTCAGCAGATGATACATTATTGTCTTTATGAGAAGGAGCAATGGCCATCATTTGTTTCTTAGCTTCTACTGCCTTTGCACGGGCCAGTTTGATAACACAGACTGCAAATGTAAAAGGGTAACTGTTACAGGACTGCAGAAGCGGAGAAGAAAAAACATTGACCAGGATTTCCTGAGCTAAATGTGGCTGGGGTACGATTTGTAATATAATTCCGTATGCCATAGCACCATATTGATCGTAGACTTCAAGCGTTGTTAACGGGCCGGATGTCTTAGTAACAGGCTGGTGGTTGGAATTATCGTTTACACGTTCAAGTTCATTCATAATAACGCCGACTTTAACGAAGAGAGATATGCAGGTGAGTTGAAAATTTTGAATAATCAGCAGGTCAAAATCTTAACCTGGATAAAATATCAAATTTGTGGAGGAATTAATTATTCTTTTTATACTAAAAATGCAAGCCCTAAATTAAAAAGTAATGTTGATAAATCATTAAAGTTTTTTTGTTTGACAACTTATATTTTTAAAATGCCTTATTTCTTTACAACAAGTGCTATTTATTTTAGTAGATTCTGGGTATGATCGTCATCAAAATCCAATTAAAATTGGCACTAAAATTCTGTTCGTTTAACTTTGTCTGATGAAAAAAGAAATTGCAGTAATTTTTGATATGGATGGTGTTATCGTTCATACCAACCCATACCATTCCAAAGCTTTTCGTGCGTTTTTCTCCGCTCGTAATTTGTCTCCGACAGATGAAGAATTTGCAGAGCATATGTTTGGTAAAAGTAACAGCTACATTCTTTCACATTTTCTGGAACGTACCATTGAAGGAGATGAACTGCGCCTGATGGAAGATGAAAAAGAAAGTTTGTTCCGAAAGCTCTATGAACCCTTCATAGAGCCGATTACCGGGATTACATCTTTTATTGAAGATCTGTACCAGCATGGTGTCCGATTAGGAGTTGCTACTTCGGCTCCTGTTGCCAATCTTGATCTGATATTAACCAAAGTACCTATACGGGAAAAAATGGGATCGATCCTGGCTAGTGAAGATGTTAAAAAGCATAAACCGGATCCGGAAGTATATCTTACCTCGGCTAAAAACCTTGGAGTTTTTCCGGATCAGTGTGTTGTTTTTGAAGATTCGTTTTCCGGTGTATCCGCGGCGCTTCATGCCGGGATGAAAGTAGTGGGTGTGCTGACTTCACATACGGTAGAGGAGCTTCCGCCTTGTAATTTGTATGTTAGAGATTATTCGGAAATGTCGTTTGAGGTGATCAGAGGATTATTCTAATTCGTTCATCTGCCGTTGAGGCGGCACTCGTCGGCGCGGCCCACGTCGGGGCGGCCCTTGTGGCCGCCCAAATCCCCCCGAAAGAAATCAGTAAATAATCGCTGTATAAAAGAGCATCTAATTAAAGGCTTCTGATTAGAGGGCGCCCGCAAGGGATGCCCCGACTGGCGCTCCGACGCGTACGTCGAATGCACCTGTTAAAACCTGACCGTTTCTTTTTACCTGCAAAAAGATCCGGTATCGACCGCTTTTAGGAAATGCATAAGGAAAAGAAATCCGGTTACTGTGATCCATATTATTCATAGTACTTCCATCCTGCTTATACATGCCCATTTCAGTCATCAGCAATTCTTCCCTTTCATCAGTTGACATTGCTTTTAGTTTTGACAGATAACGATCAATACTGTCACGGAAAATAACTGGTGACGGTCGCTTAACTATTTTTGTGGTATCACTAAGCCGGTTTTTCAAGGTTTGCTCCGCAGCCATAGCAAAGGTTCCTGTGGGATGTAAGTGAATGTATACCGAACCATCCGAGTTAAAAACGGCAACATGCCCTGTCATACCCAGATAAGGTTCCGGGAAAGTGGGTGTTCCATCCGGATTAAAAATCTCAAAATTAAGAACATACGGTTTTTCAGCTTCCAAAGGACGATCCGGTTTTCCTTCCCAAACCGCGTATGAACTATCTTTAAATACCGTTTTGGTTCCCGGTTTTCCACAAATTACCACATTATCATCCAGTGGTATTTTTCCCGGCGAATTAATAGCATCTGTCACGACATAGGTATCTTCTTCTGCTGTTTTCTTGATTTCTGAACCTTTTAGAATATGTTCCGGTATTTCCAAAGTATCTACAATGGTTTCAGCAAAACCTGAATATTGAACCACATCAGCATACATCAGATATTTTCCAGCCGGGAGATTGGGTAAAAAAGATTGGAAAGTAGTACTGTCAATTCGTTCAGGGTGCATGTGAGCAAAAGCATCAAGCCCTGGTGTACGTACCAGAAAGACGTGCATTAATTTTCCATGATCCGGAATCAGTGTACTTAACATGGAACCTCGATTTTCTTCCTCCCAGTTTCTTGTGTTGATTTTTAACTGAAAAACATGTTGATCATTTTCAATCTGAATACTTGAATATCCCTGCAATGGTTTGTACATGAATTCCTTATAGTTGGCTGCCCAGCTATTCCACCAGCTGCTGCCGCCATAAAGAATGAATGCGCAAACCAGCGTTGCAATGCCCATGTTGATCAGCCTTTTGCGTTTTTGTGCGGATGTCAGGATTTCACCTGGTCGCAGCAATCCGTCACTTACACTGGCACCTATGGCTGTTATCATCAGCAGAAAAAGCAGGACGCCGAGAATACTTAAACCAATACCCAGGCCGGATGGCATTGCTCTTTGTGCCGTAGAAACAGCAGCAATAGGTACAACAAATTCACCATTCCCTTCTTTCCCGGATATTTTAAGCTGAATACTGGACGAACCTCGTTCCATCAGCCAGACATCACCCTGAAATTGTCCTGGCTGGTTAGGAATGGCATGAATTTCATCGGAGGATGGTGCCCCCTGATCACCGGAACGAAAGAAGATGGGACGAACAAGAATCTGGTCCGGATTGCCATTTTCTACAAAGACCGTAATCTTAGCCGTACCAGGAATTACATCCGGAGGCTTTACATCAATCAAAACTTTATAGGGACCTGCTTGTCCCTGCATCAGCACGCCTGAACTTCCAACGTGTGCATTCGCAAAATTTGCAAATGCCAGCAGAAGCAGAAATATGTAAAATAATTTTTTCATCGTTGAATTTTATTCATCCAGTTTCCCCAGTATAAACCAATACGCGTTGAAATCAGGCAACTTACCCAGGCTATACTTAATCCTTCTAGTAATTGTCTGGCAGTTTCGAGGCGCCAGGGAGCAAATTTGTAGCGGTATTCCCAGTCCGGATTACTTCCGAAATACCAGTAGTGACTTCCAAAAAACCAGTTCCTTGCATAAGGCGACTCAACCAGGAAAGCACCGAAATGCCATTGTATTACAAAAAAAACGAGGAGAAATCCGGTACCTAAAATAACGGTCAGTTTCCAATCATTTAAATAAGCATAGCGGTTTCTCAAAAGATCAAGAACTAGGGCAGGCACGATCAGCAAGAGAGGAAATTTAAATCCCTGATAATGATCAATATGATTCAGGATCGGGCCTAATTTTGGTTCCGCAGGAAACAGCGGGATAATCCATAAAGTCAGCAACATCAGAAGTGTATAGATTCCTGCCACCATTGTTATCGTCCACCGATTTTTTACTGCCTTACCGAAAGCCATGAGAAAGATAGGCAGTACAGTACCCGCTATAATATAGTAACCGGACTGATGTGACGATTGCTGGCTCATTTCCTGAGAAAGAAGTGTGTACCACATCGTTAACAAAAAGCCGGCAGACAGAGAAAAGCACCATAGGAGGATGGTATTTAATCTTTTTTTTCGATGAGCATCAATGTTTAAAGATAGTTTGATCTGGTTTTTCAAAGAGATAACACTGATCATCGCACCGAACTGTACGCTGATAATGCCAAGTGCTAAAACGGTATGGGGTGGAGAAAGAATAGTAACGTCCAGTCCGTAGGTATTATGCCACCAGTCATCAAAGGGAGCGGAGGTCAGCATGGCCAGTGCACCCCATACACAAAACAAAGCACCCAGTGAACTGTAAAAGAAACTCCAGACTTTTACACTTTTTGCTTTTTCAGCAGGTTTACCCCAAAAGGTAATCCGTAAGATTTCATAGCCGGAAAATAGACCCGACACGATGGCACCAAGATAAATGATTAAATGGGGAGGAGATAAAAGACCGTCGCGCCCGATGCTCATGTGCCAGCAAATATCCCAGATTACACCGGTAATAACACAAAATGAAGAGAAAACAGTAGCATAAACATACAAAGGAATTTCTCCATACATACTGTTTTGCAGGGTATTTATCCGATTTGATGGAACAGCAGGCTGGCTGATCGTATTTTCCATGAAGTGTAAAGGGATTTTTAATTTTTTGTTGTTAACTATACTGATTTAAAAGCACTTTGCTCCTGATCGTAAAAGCTACAAAAGAGGTAAAAGCTAAATAAATACTTAAACAAAAGCAAATAAAGCTGTTTAAAATGGACGCATCGCTTTTACAAAACGCCCTTTGAAATAAGTTGAAAAAAGATTGTCTTCCCGCACACCTCTTGAAGTGGAAGCATGGATAAAAATAATTTCCTGCTGGTTGCGTACATCGGTTACAATACCGGCATGGGAAACGTAGCCCTCTTTACCTGCTTCCGGTACAAAAAACACCCAGTCACCCGGGCGGATTTCCTGGATACTAGGCACTTCCATTCCAAACTCGGATTGCTGCCAGGAAATACGCGGGACTTTAATGCCCACTTCTGAATAGACGGAGCAGATTAATCCGGAACAGTCAATTCCATTCTTATCATTTCCGCCGGAACGGTAGGGAGTTCCGGAATAAGTCCGGGCTACATCTACAACCTGCGGTATTTCTTTACTGTAATTTCCTGAAGGTCTCGTATTGGAATAAGCGGGTTTTGCTTTGGGGGGAACTGTACGGCTTGCGGCTGGTTTTCGTGAAGCAGTTTTACGGTACGTTGTTGGGCTGCTTCGGCGTGCATGTGCTACCGGAGCCGGATTTTTGCGAAGTGTATCGCAGGAAAACAAAGCAGTCGTCAGGACGAAAAGGCAAATCGTTGTAAATAAAGAATAGGAAATCTGCTTTTTCATGCGTGAATTTTAGTGGATTCGTTGTGCAGCGGTTTAGCGAATATGCGCATCATTATACTTACAAATAACGCTACTTAAGAGAAAAATTGTAAAATTAAAACCTGAAAAGATCTGCGAGAAAAAGCTAATCCGTTGAACTTCAAATTTCAGACTTAATTTCCGGATTGAAAAAATGAAGGAAATATTATGTGGGAGCCGGCTTTGTCAGTAGTTTTGTCACAACCAGAATTGAGTTTCTGATCTTGCTATCCTTTAAATTTCAAATTTTTTTTAATGAAAATTATTTGTGTAGGCCGTAATTACACGGAACATATCGAAGAACTTAAAAATGAGCGTCCTGATGCGCCTGTTATATTCCTGAAACCAGAAACAGCTCAGATTCGTGCCGGAGAGCCCTTTTTCTATCCCGATTTTTCCAAAGATATTCACCATGAGGTAGAGCTGGTTATTAAAATCAACCGTGTTGGAAAAAATATTGAAGAGCGTTTTGCACATAAGTATTATGATGAAATCGGAGTTGGAATCGATTTTACCGCACGTGATCTGCAATCGGAATTAAAAAGTAAAGGATTGCCCTGGGAGCTTGCCAAAGCATTTAATGGATCTGCACCAGTTTCTGAATTTTTGCCGGTTTCTGATTTTGAAGATATTCAGAATATTAATTTTAGTCTGGATGTAAACGGAGAAACGCGTCAGGAAGGAAACTCCTCCATGATGCTGTTCCGTATCAACTACCTGATTTCGTTTGTTTCCAAATATTTTATGCTGAAAAAAGGGGATCTGATTTTTACAGGAACGCCAAAAGGTGTTTCGTCTGTACAAATCGGTGACCGGTTGACATGTTCTATTGAAGGTAAAAAACTTTTGGAGTTGTCGGTAAGGTAGTGGGGATAAGTTCAATTTTAGTTTCAATTCATGCATTCTATTTCACCGATCATTAAAAACATTTTTTTTGCATTCTTTTTGTGTTCTTTTTTTTCTGCTTCTGCTCAGAAACAATCTTACCCGAAAGGATACTACCAGTTTCCAATCAGGCCGGGACTTTCGAATTCCCTCGCAGGAGGTTTGGGAGATTTGCGCACAAATCATTTCCATGCCGGGCTGGATATTCGTACGCAGCAGGTAGAAGGTTTACCCGTGTATGCGGCAGCGGAAGGATATGTGTATAAAGTGGCAGTGCAGCGAAGCGGCTATGGAAATGTAATTTACCTGCGTCATCCAAACGGGCAAACAACGGTTTACGGGCATTTACTAAAATTCAGCGATTCACTTGCAACCTATGTCCGCACAGAACAGTATAAAAAGCAGACTTTTGAAATAGATCTTTTTCCGGAAGCCGGAAAGTACGCATTTAGAAAAGGAGAAGTCATCGCGTTATCAGGTAACACCGGTGGGTCTGCCGGTCCGCACCTGCACTTTGAAATCCGTGATTCTCAGGACAATTATTTAAATCCTTTGTACTTCGGTTTCAGTGAGATAAAAGATGTAACACCTCCAAAATTTGTCAATGTTGCTATGCGTCCAACGGATATCAACGCGAGAATAAATGGAAAGTTTGAAAGACAAACGTATGCGCCGGTAAGGCAAAAAGATGGATCTTATACCATTCCCGCAACGATTACAGCGACGGGTACAGTAGGGTTGGAGCTATTGGCGCATGATATGATGACCGGGACCGGTTTTCGTTATGGTTTGCAGTGTATTGAAATACAAATGGACGACCAGGAGGTATTTGCTTACAACATGGAAATTTTTCCAAATGCAGCAACCCGTGATTATAACAACCTGATCGATTACGAAACGGAACAGGAAACCGGTCAGCGTTTTTTGAAATGTTATGTTCCGGATGGTAATCAGTTTAATTTATACAAAACCGGTGCTTACAAGGGAAAGCTGTTTATTGGTGACACACTAACCCATGAAGTCAAAGTTAAAGTTTTTGATTCCTACGAAAATTCATCTGTTCTGACTTTTTCAATAAAAGGGGAAACAATAAACCCACCACTTCCTGTCTATGACATGGAAGTAAAACCGGAATGGATTCAATCCGAAATTTCCGGTAATACGCTGAAAGTACGGGCTAAATATTACCGCAGTTCCATGCCTTTGGCTACATTTTATGTTTATGGAAAAGAGGTCAAGAAAGCGCCTGATCTGTATGAAAATGAAACAGCCGTTTTCCTGACCGATCTTCGGGAATACATGCCTGATTCTGTCCAGATTGGCAATACCATGGCGCGGACTTATTTGAAAGCCAAAATTAGTCCGGGTAAACTTACCACTTACCAGTCAGAGCGATGGGCACTTCAGTTTACTCCCACCACTTTATTTGATACCTTATATGTTACCGGACAGCAGAATTATAATTCCTTAACGATTAATGACAAGGGTACGCCACTTCGGGATTACATCACTATTTCTTTTAAACCGGAGGAAATTCCGGTAAATAAAGAAAGGAGTGGGATTTATCGTTACAACGGATATGGCTACAATTTCATTGGCGGTGTATGGAAGGAAGATGAGGTTACTTTCAAGACACGGGAGCTCGGCACTTTTGTGATCCGTACAGATACAATTCCGCCCAGAGTCCGGCTGGTGGAGCATAGCAAAAAAAGGGTTCGTGCCTACATCAGCGACGGACTTTCTGGTATTGATAATTTCAAAGCTTATATCAATGGTGAATGGGTTTTAATGAACTATGATGCCAAGACAGGTTATATCTGGTCGGAAAAAATGGATGAAAGCCAACTTTTTGAGGGCGATCTGATGTTGGAAGTTAAAGATGGGGCCGGAAATAGTACTATCTTGCAGACTGATTTAGTTGAAGTTGTTGCCACACAAAAAAAACAAAAACGAAAATAATATGGGACTTCAGACAGGTGACGAAGCACCGGAATTTGCAGCAAAAGACCAGAACGGAAATGATGTAAGACTTTCCGATTTTAAGGGCAAAAAAGTAATCCTTTATTTTTATCCGAAAGACGATACGCCCGGATGTACAGCGCAGGCATGTAACCTGCGTGACAATTACGAATCTCTTTTAAGTCAGGATTTTGTAGTTCTCGGAGTAAGTGTTGATAACGAAAAATCGCACCAGAAGTTCATCAAAAAGTACGATCTTCCTTTTCCATTGCTGGCTGATACGGATCATACGATCGTCGAATCTTATGGAGTTTGGGTTGAAAAAAGTATGTATGGCAAAACGTATATGGGGACAGCACGTACTACTTTCGTCATTGATGAGAAGGGGCTTATTTCCGAAATAATCCAGAAAGTAGATACCAAGAACCATACTGATCAAATTCTGAGTAAAACTGAGTAATTAACAGTCAATTACTGATTTTTATAAAATAGAAATTTGCAGCTTGTTATGGTATCAGGATTAACAAAGCTGAAAATTTTAATCAAGCCGTATTACGCTAATAAAAATAATATAACCGAGATGGAAATTAAAGAATTAGAAAGTGTAGCAGCACAAGTTCGCAGGGATATCGTTCGTATGGTACATGGCTGCCAGTCGGGACACCCTGGAGGATCACTTGGCTGTACTGATTTATTGGTTGCGTTATATTTTGAACGCATGAAGTTAAATGAGAAAGACGGCAAAGTAGTATTTGAAATGGATGGCGCAGGTGAAGACCTTTTCTTTCTTTCAAATGGTCATATTTCTCCTCTGTTATACAGCGTTTTGGCCCGTAAAGGTTATTTCCCTGTTTCTGAACTTGCTACATTCCGTAAATTGAACTCGAGACTTCAGGGGCATCCGACTCCGCACGAACATCTTGAAGGAATCCGTATCGCTTCCGGTTCTTTGGGACAAGGCATGTCTGTGGCCATTGGAGCTGCTTTGGCTAAAAAATTAAATAATGATACAAGTCTTGTGTACGTCCTAATGGGCGATGGCGAGCAGCAGGAAGGACAAGTTTGGGAAGCGGCAACGTTTGCTCCGCATCATAAAGTGGATAACCTGATTGCAATCGTTGACTTGAACGGTCAGCAAATTGACGGTCCTACGGCGAAAGTAATGGACAACCGTGATCTTGGAGCTAAATACGAAGCATTTGGATGGGAAGTGATGGAAGTGGAAGAAGGAAACGACATGGCCTCTGTGGTGAAAGCACTGTATGAAGCAAAAAGCAAGGCAGGACATGCAAAACCAATTATGATCATTCTTCATACCGGTATGGGTTATGGCGTTGATTTCATGATGGGAAGCCACAAATGGCACGGTGTTGCACCAAACGACGAACAATTGGCAGCAGCATTGGCGCAGCTGGAAGAGTCGATGGGGGATTATTGATTAAGCAATCAGCTTTTAACTTAAACCATTGATGTCCATTTATTTGATAAATATTAGAAAATATTCATAATGAAAAAATACACTTTCACCGAAAAAAAAGATACCCGTTCTGGCTTTGGAGCCGGAATGCATGAACTGGGCCAGAAAAATCCTAACGTGGTTGCACTTTGTGCTGACCTGGTTGGTTCTCTGAAACTGGAAGCTTTCATCAAAGAAAATCCTGAGAGATTTGTTCAGTGCGGTATTTCTGAGGCTAATATGATCAGTGTTTCAGCTGGTTTGACGATCGGTGGTAAAATTCCTTTTGCAACTACTTTTGCCAACTTTGCTACGGGCCGTGTTTACGACCAGATCCGTCAAAGCGTTGCTTATTCTGGCAAAAACGTAAAAATATGTGCTTCTCATGCGGGTCTTACTTTGGGAGAAGACGGTGCAACACACCAAATCCTTGAAGACATTGGTATGATGAAAATGCTTCCGGGTATGACCGTAATCAATCCTTGCGATTATAACCAGACAAAAGCGGCTACGATCGCTATTGCTGATTACGAAGGCCCAGTTTATCTGCGTTTCGGTCGTCCCGTTATTCCAATTTTTACTGCTGCAGATCAGGTTTTTGAGATTGGAAAAGCATGGATGGTAAGCGAAGGAACAGATGTAAGTATCTTCGCTACCGGCCACATGGTTTGGGAAGCAATCCAGGCTGGCGAGCAGCTGGAAGCAGAAGGAATCAGTGCTGAAATTATCAACATCCATACAATAAAGCCGCTTGATGAAGAAGCAATTCTTAAATCTATTGCCAAAACACGTTGTGTGGTGACGGCAGAAGAGCATAACCGTATTGGCGGGTTAGGCGACAGTGTTGCACAGGTAATTGTAAAAAATGACCTGGTTCCTCAGGAATATGTTGCTGTAGATGACAGTTTTGGAGAAAGCGGAACGCCTGCACAATTGATGGAAAAATATGGTCTAACAGCTGCTGATATCGTTGCTGCCGCAAAACGTGCAATTGCTAAGAAAAAATAAATTGTTACTGATGGTTATTTAAACTAGCTGTTGGAACCGAAATGCCCTTGAGTCTTGTATATAAGTAAGATAACTTTCTTCTTATGTACAAGACTCGAATTTTATTTGCCCTGAATAAAAAAATAAACTATTATTGATTTTTAAGTAAAGATCGGTAACCACCATTGTATTTTGAAAAGGCGAGAATCGTTTCAGATTTGGCCTTTTATCAAACAATCAGACTAGGACTGAGTATTAAATGTCTGACGAAGAATTATTAGCATTATTTCAAAACCCTGAAACGCGTAGAAACGCTTTCAACCAGATGGTGCGCAAGTACCAGCAAAAAGTATATTGGCTGGTTCGTAAGATGGTAGTGGATCACGACGATTCCAATGATATTACTCAAGATGTATTTATAAAGGCCTGGACTGCATTGGAAAATTTTAGAGGTGATTCCAAACTGTATACCTGGCTGTACCGTATTGCAAGTAATGAAGCAATCAACTTTCTGAATAAAAAACGTAAACGGTTCTTTGTCTCAATATATGATGTTGAAAATGAACTGAGTGAAAAACTGGAAGCAGATCCCTTGGTGAGTGGAGATGCCATTCAATTAAAACTTCAGAAAGCTTTATTAAAATTACCGGAAAAACAGCGTCTGGTATTCAACCTGAAATATTATGAAGAGCTGCCTTATGAAGAAATTTCTGAGATAACGGGCACGTCGGTAGGAGCACTAAAAGCTTCCTATCATTGGGCTGTAAAAAAAATAGAAGACTTTTTAAACGAAACAGATTAAACCATTTGTAAGTTAACAGGTCAAAGATTTGTAAGAAAGAGAAACACGTATAGTCATGGACAAAAAGCATATAAGGTTAGATGATCTGAAAAAGGAAACGCCTTTTACAGTACCTGATGGCTATTTTGAAAATCTACCCCAACTTATTCAGTCAAGAATTCCAAATGAAGTCAGCCGGAAACCTCTTATTCAATGGAGCTGGAAGCGATCTGCAGGGCTGGTAGCAGCAATGAGTTTCTTACTGGTTATGGTTTGGGTTACTTTTCCGGAACAGCAGGGATCTTTGGGTCAGGAGCCTCTTAGTAAAATCAGCGATGCCTCAATTGTCAGCTACCTCGAAGACCAGAACATCAGTTATTATGATCTGAGTGAGCATCAGGTTATTCAAAAAGCTTTTGATACAGATTCAACAGTATTGAATTATCTGGATGGTTTGGACGATGATTTTCTACGCCAGCAAATTTTGGAAACAGGTTCCGGCTCCGAAAAAATATGATATTTAATAACCTAACAATCATGAACGCACCAGATAAAAAAAATAATGTTAAAAAGATAAGTCTAATGTTGCTGTTTGCACTGCTGACTACTGCTTCGGCGTGGGCGCAGCGTCCATCGGGGGAAGAAATGCAGCGTATTCAGGATGCAAAAATTGCAATTATTACAAACAGGCTTAATCTTACGCCTGAACAAGCGACTGGTTTTTGGCCTGTGTATAATGAATATTCTCAAAAAAGACGGGATATCCACCGTTCCCAGCGTAAAATTATTAATGACAAAAAGGAAGATGGGAAAACAGATGTACAGGTTTTAAACAATCTGAAAGATGTTCAGGATTTAAAACAGCAAGAGCTGGATCTTGAAAAAGAGTACCAGAACCGGTTTTTAAAGGTTATTTCAGCTAGTCAGATTATTGAATTGTATAAAGCAGAAAGAACATTTAACGATATGCTGATCCAACGTTTGAAACAAAGGCAAGGAAGACCCAATAACTGATCAAAAAGTTTATAATAAAAAAATCCCCCTTATCTGGCAAAAACCATTTATGGGGGATTTTTTATGTTGACGATCTGACCTTTATGCAGCCGAACTTACTTGAATTTCAAGGTATTCTGATCCGGTGAGGTAGTTAGTGCCCTCCAACCGAAGTAACATCCGGGATTCCTCTTGTTTCTACCGTAATATTTTTCGTCGGAGCGGAATGTTCCCTGAACTCCTGAATGATTTCCAGCACATCATAATCAATACTCAGTGATCTGGTACCGTCAATGATCACTTTTGAGTTTTCAGGTAAATGATCCAAAGTAAGTCCAATACTTCCTTTATTAAGAAAGGTAACTTCTTCAGACAAGACAATGGTTATTACATCGCCATCCTTGTACTCCTCCTTTTTATAATGGTAAGAGTGTTTATAATTTTTTCTTAAAATAAAATATATCGCGACAACCATTCCTATGGCAATTCCTTTAAGTAAGTCTGTACTCAAAATGGCGATTACGGTAATGATAAAGGGCAAAAACTGTTCTTTGCCCAGTCCGTACATGCCTTTATAAAGTGAAAATTTGGATAATTTATACCCTACCAAAAGCAATATGGCTGCCAGTGAAGCCAGCGGAATATAATTCAGATACCTTGGGATAAAGATCGCAGAAAGAAGCAAAATAGAACCATGAATGATAGTCCCCATTTTAGATCTTCCTCCGGATGCTATATTAGCAGAACTTCTTACAATAACCTGTGTAATGGGTAAGCCGCCAATGAATCCTGCAACCATATTCCCTATTCCCTGTGCTTTCAATTCCCGGTTCGTAGGTGTATTTCTCTTATAAGGATCCAGCTTGTCGGTGGCTTCTACAGATAGAAGTGATTCCAGACTGGCTACGATTGCCAGGGTAATGGCAATTGTATAAACTTCTACTCTGTTGTATGCACTGAAGTCAGGAGTTTTAAAGAAACTGAAAAACTCAGATGCACTGGAGGCAACGGGCAATTGCACCAGATGCTCACCACGCATCGCTAGTTCCGGGTAAAAATTTGTAAATATTCCGTTCAGCAAAATGCCTATTAAAACAACGAATAGTGCTCCGGGCAGAAATTTGAAAAGTTCGATCCTTTTCATAAAAGGCTTATCAAATAACAGGAGCAAACCCAGGGAGACAACGGAAATAATCATTGCACCTGTACTGCTATACCGGATGGCATTATAGACTTCGGTAAAGGTATTCTGGCCATCTTTCTGACTGAATGCTTCATCGCCCATAAAATCGGCATCATAGCCAAAAGCATGTGGTATTTCTTTCAGGATAAGTGTAATACCAATGGCAGCGAGCATTCCTTTAATAACGGATGACGGAAAATAATAGCCGATGATACCGGCATTCATAAACCCAGCCAGAAGCTGTATAGCACCTGCAATGACGACAGCCAGTAGAAATGCTTCAAAACTTCCTAGTTTTTCAATAGCAGTCAGTACAATCACAACCAGCCCGGCAGCAGGACCGGATACGCCCAGTGAGGAGCCGCTCAAAAATCCTACAACGATCCCTCCTATAACACCAGAAATAATGCCGGAAAATAATAAATCAGGTCTGCCGGTAGAAGCCAGCGCTACGCCTAAACATAAAGGCAAGGCAACTAAGGAAACAACTAGCCCTGCCGGGAAATCGAATTTAAGATTCGAAAATAAATTATTTTTATTCATTGACATAGGAATGGTCCGGTAGAAATTTTATGTTGTTGACTAGCTGATTGCGTGCTCCAGTGCATCCAGTTTATACACAGCTTCAATATCTTCATTATCACCAACTGTGATATTAAGATCTTGCAGATAGCCATTTTTTATGTCATAAACCAATCCATGGACATGCAGTGAGTCTCCATTTGACCAGGCATTTTGAACGATTGAGGTCTTTGTAAGGTCCAGAACCTGTTCAATAACATTGAGTTCGACAAGCCGGTCACTTCTTTTTGCTAAATCTTCAATTGCGTTCAACTCATCCTTATGCAAACGATAAACATCCTTGATATGACGAAGCCAGTTATCGATCAGACCGACCTGCTTGTTACCCATAGCCGTATTAACACCGCCGCATCCATAATGGCCGCATACAATGATGTGTTTAACATGAAGCACATTTACAGCATAATCTAGGACGCTTAGCATACTTATATCCGTATGGATGACCATATTGGCGATATTTCGGTGTACAAAGATATCACCCGGCATTGTACCGGTTATTTCATTGGCAGGAACACGACTGTCTGAGCAGCCAATCCATAAAAATTTCGGAGACTGTCTTTCAGCCAGATCGTTAAAGAAATCAGGATTTTTACCAATTCTATCTTGTACCCAATTCTGATTATTTTCAAAAAGCTTATTATATGATTCGCACATTAGATTCTAAATTATTATCGTTGAAAAAAGATTATGAACAAGCTGTAAAGGCAGCCATTACCAGTTCTGTAAGAAATGGCAAAAAATGGCAAGGACAGTTTGATTCAGTCAATAAAACCGATGAAATAACTTAGGATAATTCGGGTGGGGGGGAGAAGAGATTTTTATAAATCTCATTTTCACACGCTATGGTGTATGAAAAAACTGTCTTAAGAGGAACTGAAATATTACTTTTTTGAAAACTGTGGGCAAATTGAAGTAAAATCTGATCATCATCAATCATCTTTTCTACTTCGGTATTTTCATTGTCGCAAGTGCCATCAATACAAACTACTTTTGCTTTTTCCTTAGCCAACAGAATACTTGCAACATCTGTGGCTTTACAGATGAGGAAGACCGTTAGCAGTAAAAGGCAAAGTTTCTTAAACAAAATAATGTGATGATTGAAAAATAAGGATATACGTTTTACAACATATAGAAAACTAAAATTGGTTTCTTTTATTTTATAAAATCTTATTTTTTGTACCAGCGGCAACCGGATGAGCATAAAAAAGGGATGTTATAAACATCCCTTTATATTAAGACTTGTAACTTTTCTCGTGGTTCTCTAACCAGCGTCCAACCAAAAAGGCTGAGCCTAAAAGAACTACATAGAAAGCTATCATTACAATCGTCATGAACATAATAATATCTGATTAGGTCTTGATTGAATAGGACAAAAATATGTAAAAAAAGCCAATGACCTACCTGCTGCTTTAAAAAATTATAAAACTCCTTTGGTAGAAGGCATAAAATCCAATGCTTTAAGGTCCCGGCGGACAGCCATTTTTATTGCTTTGGCAAATCCCTTAAAAATAGATTCGATTTTATGATGCTCATTCTGGCCTTCCACTTTTATATTGAGGTTAGATAATGAAGTATCAGAAAAAGATTTAAAAAAGTGATAGAACATTTCTGTTGGCATTTCTCCGATTTTTTCTCTTTTAAATTCTGCATCCCAAACCAGCCAGGGACGTCCGGAAAAATCAATGGCTACCTGTGCAAGTGCTTCATCCATAGGAAGCAGAAAGCCATAACGGCTGATTCCGCGTTTATCGCCAATGGCAATCCGGTATGCTTCACCCAAGGCTAAAGCAGTATCTTCAATGGTATGATGTTCGTCGATATGCAGATCACCTTCGACATGAATAGTCAGATCAGCACCGGAATGCCTGGCCAGCTGATCGAGCATGTGATCATAAAATCCTAATCCGGTATGAATTTCAGATCTACCACTTCCATCCAGGTTTAATTCAATCCGGATCTGTGTTTCCTTTGTATTTCTTTGAACAAAAGCAGTTCTGGAAGGTAATTTTAAATGTTCATATATAGCATCCCAATCCGTTGAAATAAATGAAATGGCTGAGTTCATTTCAGGCGTAACACCTTCTTTAACCAATTCAGATCCAATGAGAATAGCTTTGGATTTAAGATTAACGGCCAGCTGAATGTCCGTCAGCCGGTCTCCGATGACATAACTATTTTTCAGATCATATTCTTCTGAAAAATAAGAACCGAGCATACCAATTCCCGGTTTTCGGGTTGGCAGGTTTTCTTCCGGAAAACTTCTGTCAATATGTACTGTTGTAAAATGTATATTTTCTCCTTCAAGAATCTGAAGCATTTTAGTATGTGCCGGCCAGAACGTATCTTCAGGGAAAGATTTTGTACCAAGTCCGTCTTGATTAGTCACCATGACAAGCTCATAGTCAGTCTCTTCTGCTATTTTGCGAAGATTTGAAATGGCTTTTGGCAAAAATTCAAGTTTTTCAAGAGAATCAACCTGAAAATCCGTGGGCGGCTCCACAATGATCGTTCCGTCGCGATCAATAAATAATACTTTTTTCATGTAAGCAGGATACAAAGAATCAAAGGTTTTTAAACAAACTTCATTGCAGAAGAAAAAGCAGCTGCGTTTAACAGCCGTAAAGTTCGTAAACTATATGGTATAGAAAAGATTTATACGAAGTAAATAACGTTAGTTGCGCTTTCAGCAACAAAAAGGTCTGCAAAGAAGTTGTACATTTACATGAGAAACCAATTCATTTAAAAGCATAATGTTTACAGGAATTGTAGAAACAATAGGAGAGGTAATAAAAGTAGAAACAGAAGGTACGAACAAGACTTTTACCTTACGTTCAACCTTAGCTCCTGAATTAAAAATAGACCAGAGTCTAAATCATAATGGTGTTTGTCTGACTGTAGTTTCATTAAGGGAAGACACATACCAGGTTACGGCGATTGAGGAGACTTTGAACAAAACCAATCTTGGAAAGTTAACTGAAGGCAGCAAGGTAAATCTTGAAAGGTGTATGCCTGCTAACGGCCGGTTTGATGGCCATATTGTGCAGGGCCATGTAGATCAGACTGCTGTTTGTACCCGTATTGAGGAAAGAGACGGAAGCTGGTTATTTGATTTTGAATATGATCCGGCGCAGGGGAACATGACGGTGGAAAAAGGGTCGATCTGTATTAATGGCGTAAGTCTTACAGTTTTCAACTCAGAAAAAACTTCATTCCGGGTTGCCATAATACCTTATACTTATACGTATACCAATTTTCATCAGATGCAGGAGGGCGATTCGGTAAATCTCGAATTTGATATACTTGGGAAATATATCAAGCGAATACTTGGCTCCTACACGCTGTAAGCTATTTGTATCCTGAAATATTCCTTCTATTTTTACTATTTTTAGACATTACCCGCAGCATGTACTTCCATGGCAAAAATTAGCACACAGTCCCGCAAGGACCTTTTTATACATATTGGCATTGTAATATCACTGATACTGGTATTTTTTCTGGGCTTTTTCTTTATCTATCTGCCTTTTACGACTAACCACGGCGAAGCGATTACAGTACCTGATCTCCGGAAGAAAAATGTAGAAGAGCTTGAAGATTTCTTAGGAAGCCGTGATTTGCGTTATGAAGTGGATTCAGCGTATGTAGCCAATATGCCTGCTTTAACAGTTATTCAGCAATATCCGAAGCCTGGAGCAAAGGTAAAAGAGGGCAGGAAAATATATGTTACGGTAGTCTCCCGTACTGCTCCGCTGATCAAAATGCCTAAGCTGACAGACATGACCCACAGAAGTGCGCAGATGCAGTTAAAAAGTCTCGGGCTTGAAGAAGGTACTATTTCCTATGTTCCTGATATGGCTCAGAATGCCGTTTTAAGACAGATGTATAAAGGTGTTGAAATTCTGCCTGGTCAGCCCATTGCAAAGGGATCTAAAATTGATCTTGAACTGGGTGAAGGTTTGGGATCTGCTCAGTTTGAGCTGCCATCTGTAATAGGAATGCCGTTGGATGAGGCTAAAATCCAAATTGTCGGTGCAGGGTTGAAAGTGGGTCAGATTATGGATGCCGAACCCGTAGAAGGTCAGGTTCAGGTGTCAGGAACTGTGGCCAGGCAAAATCCGGAATCGGGCAATAAAGTTCGTATCGGCGATGTAATTGACCTGTGGGTAGTACCGGCAGGTATTGAATCAAATGCCCCAAATGAAAACAACACACAACCTTAAAAATGAATGTTCAGGAGTTAAAAGATTCTTGTTTTTAACATTATTAATACTGGCTTGTATTCAGTTTAATAGCGTATATGGACAACTGAAGCTGGTTCCGATTACCGGACTGCAAAGTAATGAAAAGCAAGAATCTCCCGGATTTGCAAGAACACAGGCATTGAGCCTGCCTTTTTTTGATGATTTTTCGACTACTGCTACCAGCCATCCGGACCCTGCTTTCTGGATGGCTGGTAGCGGGGTGTATATCAATAATTCATTGGCTACTACACAGCCCTCCGTCAACATGGCAACATTTGATGGCTTGGATAGTAACGGCACTCCCTACAATTACACAAGCCAGATGGCTCAGGGAAATACAGATACACTGACTTCTTTACCCATTAATCTGGGTGGAATGATGCCCGCTGATTCCGTATATCTTAGTTTTTACTGGCTTGCAAAAGGGCTGGGAGAATTGCCCGATGACAATGATACGCTGCGTCTGGAATTTCTTGGTCAGGATCAGCAGTGGATTTCTGTCTGGTCCACAACCGGCCCTTTATTTGATTCACTATTTACGCGGCAATTTGTTCCGGTAACTAACCCCGTTTTTTTACATAATAATTTTCAATTCAGGTTTCGCGCTTATGGAAGACTTTCCGGAGCATACGATACCTGGCATCTGGATTATTTGTATTTAAATAAAAACCGGTCAGTCAATGATCGTTATATTAAAGATATTGCTGTCAGGACTCCATTGTCTCCATTCCTGAAAAAATATACAGCGATGCCCATCAAGCAATATTGGGCCAATCCGGCACTGGCTACCGCAGATTCCGTAAGTACCGATATCATTAATCTTTTCAATAATTTCAACTTTACCACTTTCAACTTTACTGTCAAAGATGAAATTTCAGGGAAAGAATTTACAAACGATAATGCTACGGCAGCTGTATTCATCGGGGACGAAAAAAGCCAGATTAAAAAAATAGCAGTAAAGCCTATTTCTGTTAACAGGTCTTTAAAAGCGATAAAACTAAAATACAAATTTAATCTGATAACTACCGATGATCAGAATCCTACCATTCCATCCATCAATTTGCGGAGAAATGATACCATAAGCGGCAGAACGGATCTCAGTAATTATTATGCTTATGATGACGGGAGTGCAGAATACGGCGTTCAGATTAACCAGAGACTTGCCAGGGGAGCTGTACGTTTTTCCCTTGCTGAACCCGACACCTTAAGTGGTGTAAAGATGTCAATAGTACCTTTTAATAAAAATGTTTCCGGTCAATCTTTTACCATTCAGGTTTTAAGCAACAAAAATGGAAAGCCTGATCAGGTTCTGGCGCAAAGAGGATTTACAGCGAAATATGCGTCTGAACGAGATAGTCTGATCCAGTACGAATTCAATACCCCCGTAGCGTTAAAAGATACCTTCTATGTGGGCTGGATACAGGTTGATGAACAACCGTTGAGCATAGGTTTTGACCGGAATTCCTTACTTGGAAAGGATAACGTTTTTTTTAATCTTGGAACTGCCTGGGTGCAGGAAAGCTCTCTGAATGGCAGCATCATGATTCGTCCTTATATGGGAGGGAAAGCAGGCGAAACAGTTACCGGTACAGAACCAGTGACGGGTAAGGAGATTTATTTTTTTCCCAATCCAAATAAAGGAATACTGAACTGGAATAATAGCAGGATTGACAAAATCAGTATTTACTCTGTTCAGGGGAATCTAATGAAGAATATAATTCCTGAAAAGGGTAGCCGGTCTGAGCCTATAAATACTTTGCCGGATGGTATGTACATATTAAAAGCAACGGATGGGAAACGATCTTTTGTGCAAAAGATGTTGATAGTAAAATAAAGTAGTAACATTTATAATTCGATAGTTATGGATATTAAAGTTGATGAATTAAAAGAACGTCTTGATAAGGGAGAGGCATTGAACTTTTATGACGTACGTGAAGAACACGAATATGAAGAAGATAATCTGGGAGCAACGTTGATCCCATTGGCAGAGTTACCGGATCACCTGGATGAACTTGAACCTTTAAAAGATGAAGAAATCATTATTCACTGCCGTTCAGGAGCCAGAAGTGGAAAAGCACAGCAGTTTTTAGAGGCGCAGGGTTTTACAAATGTACGTAACGTGACAGGCGGAATTCTTGCTTACCGTGCTTTGGAAGACGAAGCCTAGTATAAAAGGGTATATTTTTTTGTAGCTGGCTGTTTTCATGAGCAGCCAGCTATTTTATTGAAGGCGGGATTCTTTGTTAATATAATCCAGTATCTGATCAAATTGATCCGGCTGAAACCATTTAAAATCTCCCTGGTGACGAAACCAGGTAAGCTGTCTTTTGGCATACCGGCGGGAGTTCTGCTTTAAAAGTCTTTCCAGTTCTTTTGCATCATACAATCCGTCCAGATAAGCGTAAACTTCTTTGTAGCCTACGGTTTGAAGCGCATGATTATCACGGAATTCAATTACACCTTTTGCTTCTTCAACCAATCCCTGATCCAGCATCTGGTCCATCCGGCTATCAATCCGGCCATACAACTCGGCTCTGTTACGATCCAGTGCAATAAGTATTTGTTTGAAAGGACGGTTCTGCAAATTTTTCTGCTGGTAACTGGAAATAGGAATACCTGTGGTATGATAAACTTCCAAAGCCCTTACGACACGCTGAGGATTTGTGATTTCCTTAGTTGCAGCAAAGTCAGGATCAATGTTTTTAATTTCCTCCTGAAGGCTTTCTAATCCTTCCTGGGAAAGACGTTCTGTTAGCAACTGACGCAAGCCTTCTTTGGGGGCAGGAAGCATGTCCAGCCCTTCGGAAACAGCTTTAATATATAAACCGGAACCTCCCGTCAGAACTACAAAATCGTGTTTGTTAAAAAGTGCATCGAGTAATTTCAGGGCATCTCTTTCAAAATCTCCGGCACTATATGTTTCCGCAATAGAATGCGAATTGATAAAATGATGCGGAACTTCCAATAATTCCTTTTCAGAAGGTTTGGCCGTTCCTATGGATAATTCTTTAAAAATCTGACGGGAATCTGCTGAAATAATTTCTGTATGTAATGTCTTGGCGAGCCTGATCGCTAACTCAGTTTTTCCTACAGCAGTAGGACCTGCTATGATAATCAGGTATTTTGCCTGGCTATTTGGCATTCTGGACTTTTTATGTGATTTTAGTAAATACAAAAATACACATCATGGGAATGAGCACGCTACTTTTCTTTATTTTATCTGTTCTTTTAGGAGGTGCCCTGGGTGCAGGTGCTTATTATTTCTGGTTTATCCGTTCCAAATTATCTTCAGAGCCGCAAAGGGAAGCAACAGTTTTACTTGAAAGAATTGAAAAAGTATTTAAAGTAGTAATGGCAGAGGGTTATTTTACAGAAATATATAACTACCAGCATGATAAAAATATTTGGAATCTCATTAAGGATAAAAAGAAGGCATTAATCATTGCCAAAGCGAAAGTACTGGTAGGGTATGATTTCAGTAAACTTCGGTTTCATGTGGAAGGTGTCAATAAGAAGATCGTTATCGATTATTTTCCTGAACCGGAAGTTTTATCTATGGATACAGATTACAAATTCTATGACATCGAACAAGGATGGTTAAACCGTTTTCAAAGTGATGACTACACTTCCATTCTGAACGAAGCCAAACAAACTATGAATGAAAAGGCGCTTCAAAGTGATCTTCCGCGTATTGCAACAAATCAGGTACAGTTGATGATGTTTCAACTTGCTGCAACCATGAACTGGAAAATTGATTTGCAGCTGCCAGAAGCTAATAAAACCGTTATAGAAGAATATTCCAGCTACAAACCGGTTGAAGCAGGTGTAAATTCAATTAATAAAAAATTGGAGTAATAATATTCTTCCTTCATCACTTGCTTAAAAATTCGCGTATATATTATTAATTCAATCCTTTACTTATAATTATTATTCATCCTTAAAGTTTTACAGTTATGTTAAAAAAATTATTAATGGTAATAGGTGTCTGTTTTATTGTCTTTTTAGCTGGTTGTAAGGGAGATGATGGAGCCGTTGGCCCGGCAGGCCCAGCTGGTCCGACAGGAGCAACAGGTGCTGCTGGAGTAGATGCTACAGGAGGATCATCTGCCATTATTTTGTCAACAGGCGCAGTTACAGGAGCCGGTACAGGTGGTGATTTATCATTTGCCCTTGATACTGCATTAACAGCTGATCAAGAAGCATTTTATGATACAGGTGTTGCTGTACTAATCTATGTTAAATCACAAGGCGTTTGGTGGCCGCTTCCGGGTAATGTTCAGTTTGCAAACAACAATTTAGGAGGCTTTACTTTTGTTCATGGCGTAGACTCCGGTACCTTTTTCATCGAAATATTTACAACAGGTAATTCAGAAGGCCAAGCAACAGCACCCGTAAGAAGCTTTGAAGACATCAGAATTGTTCTGCTCCCGGACACCGGAGGAGCTCGTTTATCGAGCCTTGTTAACCCAAGCAGTTACGAAGAGACTATAAAGGCGTTGGGGCTAAGCAATGTTAGTGTAAGAAAGACAAGTTTATTTCATAAGAAATAATTGAACAGGATTTAATCAAAAAAGGGAAAGTGCATCGCACTTTCCCTTTTTTGATTAAATCCTTATTCTTAATATTCCCAAAGTCCGTGTTCAAGTTCCATTAACTCTTGTTCGTAGTTAAGAGATTTGATCAGCGCCTCTTTATCTCCTTTGTAGATATCAATAAATGCTTTATCACCTGCATTTGAATATTTAGTAATACGTCCGTAAAACAAACGTAAATCAAATGCATCAGCCAGATTTTTATTTTGAGCCGTGTTTTTGCTGTTATACCAGATATACTTTTTGGGATCACTTCTGAACAAGCGCTCTACATCCTTGTATTTGAATGAGGCAATAGGCAATTCAAGACCTGTAGCTGCATTCATATCCGATGGAATAAGAAGTGTAAGTGTCTGAATATCCATGTACAAACGAGAACGTTTTTTATCGAATGTCCAGTCTTCTTTTACTTCCATCAGGTTTATCTGTTCCGGAAAATATTCTTCCTCTGTTGCCACAGTAGCAGCCATTTGGAAAGTATCAACTGGTGCAGCAGTTACTACAGCTGGTTCTTCTTTTACGACTTTAGAGCCTTTAGCACCTTTTTTCTTTTTAGGTGCTGGTGTACCCCATCCGTCGTCATCGGCTGCTGCTTTTTTAGCAGGTGCTCCCCATCCATCATCTGCTGCTGCCGGCTTTTCAGTTTTAGCAACATCTGTCTTTGGTTTATCATCCCAGCCTCCGTCATTGGCAGCCGGCTTTCCAAAACCCGCAGCAATCTCCTCAGCAGATAGTCCCGCTGTCTGATTTGGAATAACTACTTTCTTGTGAATCTGTTCCCCAGTAAGTTTAGTTGTGCAGGAGTCGTTTGTGTATGCATCTATCAATCCTGCTTTCGCTGCCTCTAACAGATATCTTGTAATCTCATTGTTTTTGGAAAACATGGAAGAATTCTGTTTCTCTTTCAGATCTACTCTTCTCCATAAAGTCCTTTTCATCATCACATCACCATCACTGATTGGATGTGACGAAAATTGATTCGCGGTAGAGTCTTCTTTCTCCTGAGCAAATACCATGGAAGATCCCATTGTAAGGGATAATATTGACCATGCAATTGTTTTTCCGTTCATTCTCATTGCTTATATTTTTATCTTATCCAATCAGCAATTATAAAAGCTATTAATTTAGTGAGATAGATCTGATTAGCTGACCCACTTCAACCTCGCTAACATTACCTTTGAAATTTTGACGTTCTACTTTTAACACTTCAATCACATAACGATCACCAGGTTGTGCTTGTTGTGCTAATGAAGAAATTGATCCTCCGCCACTTAAACTAATTGGGTTTCCAATTCTTCTTGCTCCTCTTGCCAATGAAACCTGAATAGAAGAAACTCTAAATCTTGCATCTTCTGGCGAAAAGGTTTTGAAACTTTCATCTGCCAGAGCAACCACCTGAACACTTCTTGCTGCAGTTGCAGCTATTCCTCTGCGCTCATCTATGGCAGTTCCATTAACACGAACTTCGATTGTAGGTTTTGGTACAAGTCTTACCCGGAAAGGTTCTGTTCCTAAAACACTTCCCTGGTTGCTTACCGTTAAAGTAAGCTGCGCTCGGTTTGGTACAATTGTAAATTTTCCTTTCTGACCACTTGGAATAATTTCTCCGCCATCTGTTGTAAAGCTTGGTGCCCAAAGAGCTCCTAATGCTGCACTTTGAATGCTTAACTTATTGGCACAGCCCAGATACAGCGGAGGTAAAGTTCCTGTTTCAATCTGGTATGTAGGTTTCACTACGAAATATTCCTGTTTTAAATTAACAGTCGTATCACGACCGGATGGGGTAGGAAATGAGATACTTCCTGACAACTCACGACGAGCTATGCCTTCAGCATTGTAACCGCCGCCTTGTGCAGTAAACTCAATTTTACCAACACCATTTTCTACTTTCACACCTGCACCGTTCAAACTCATACGAGGAGTAATACCACTTGCCGAAGCAGCGATAAACATATCCCCTTTAAATTTAGTACCTGCTACAACCGTTTTAGCGTCTGCACTGATCATGGCAAGAATTCTGTCAAATTTGATATCAGCAGCACCTACTTTACTGGCAAGGTAGCTTAATACTTCACTTTCCATCCGTCGCACATCAGTCTGCTTTTGACTTAAAACAGCTAATGCAGCAGCTACGGGTGTTTGTTCGAAATTTAATTCTGCAAAGTCTTTATTTCGCTGATCAGAACTTGTCTTAGTGACCGGATCATCTTTTCCATCCAAAGCAATAGACTGAAATTTGGTAGGGTTCATCTGGCTTAACTGAGTGGTGAAGTTATCAAGACTTTGTTTCAGCTTGTAAGCTTTACCATTTTTCTTGTTTCCGCCAATCATCAACTCTGCCACTTTTCCTTCTTCTTCTGGATTTTTGATCCCTCCCTGCTCGTTTAATCCTCCACCTGCAGAAGTAATAATCTCTTGTTTAAGAGCATTGATTTCATTAATAATATTAGCCGAGTTTTTCCGTACTTCGTCAGCTTGGTTCAAAACTGCAACATCAGCAGCGCGGTTTCCAGCCTTATCAACAGCTGCTTTGATTTTAAGTACGGTTTCCTGGTTTATTTTATTGGCTGCTCCGGAAGATAGTTCCAAAGAATTGTTCAGTAGGACGAATTTTTCTATAATGGCTGAACTTACCTGCAATGCGAGCATTGCTGTAAGTACCAAATACATCATTGCAATCATCTTCTGACGGGGTGTTTCTTTTCCACCTGCCATATTGTTCAGTAATCAGTTATCAGTGATTAAATAGTTTAAATAACAAGTAGAAAAGCGAGGGTATGCTGCTCTGCTTGCCAGATTATATTATGCATTACCGCGCATAGCCGTTAGCATATTTCCATAGATACCATTCAGTGAAGAGATGTTAGTAGTTAACTTAGACATCTCATTTTTAAACACTTGTGATTCTTTGGTAGCATCTGCCATGTTTTCCATTGCAGCGGTAAGGTTGCCATAAAAAGCATTCATTGCTTTCAGGTGTTTTGTTGTGTCCTGAAGTTCAAGTTCATAAACAGCATTTAAAGCACCCATATTTTTTGTAATCTGCTGAAACTGGTCACGATAAGATTGAGCATCTTTAGTAGCATCGGCCATAGAAGTCATCGCCGTAATTGCAACGCCATATGATTTATTCATATCATTCATTGCAAGAGATGCTGATTTTACATTTTTAGCATAATCGTTTGTTGCAACCGTTGCATCCGTCAAATCAGTAATCTTACTAACTGTTTCAGAAAGATTTTTGAACCCTCTTCCCAGGCTGTCAAATACGTCCGGAGATATTTTGGCATTGTCAAGCATACCATCCATTTTTGCTGTAATCCCACTTCCTGATCCTGATCCGCCACGTGTAATGGCAGGTCCATTGTAGTCATCCGCAAGTTCAGGATAAACACGTGTCCAATCAGGTTCAGTAGTTGAAGATGCAGTAAGTGTTTGAATTGCATACAGCAAGAAAATACCTACCTCTGTACCTAATCCGATTGTTAACATAGGACCCCCACCGTCCCAATGTTGAATTTTAAATAAAGCTCCTAAAATAACAACTGCAGCACCTGCACTGTATATTGTTGGTACTAGTCTGTCCCATAAAAAACTAGATCCGTTACTCTTAGCCATACGAATTGAAATCGGTTATAGTGAATAGTGATAATAATGAAATTTGTTGATTATAAATAATGACGCAAAGAAGCGGGCAGTGTCACAAAACGCTGCTACTTCTTTGCGAAATTTTCTTAGCGGCGTGAACCTCCCGCGCGACCATTAACATTGTCCATCACACAACGGAAGCCAATAAATGCTCTGCGTTCAGTTTCGTACTCGTAGGTACGTGTACCTGTTTGAAGAAAGTAAGCGACATCTTTCCACGATCCGCCTTTTACTACTTTGCGTGGTTCATCCGGATTGTCATATCTTGGGTTCATATCCCAGACAATTGCTGTGGCATTGTCAGTAAATGCATCCAGGGTCCATTCAGCAACGTTTCCAGCCATATTGTACAAACCAAAATCATTTGGATTGTAAGCATTGGCGGGCGCCGTATATGGATATCCATCCGCATCATAGTTTCCTCGCTGTGGTTTGAAGTTAGCCAGGAAGCATCCTTTTGTGTTCATCGTATATGGATTTCCCCATGGATATTTGGCTACTGCACGACCACCGCGGGCTGCCCATTCCCATTCAGCTTCACTTGGAAGGCGGAATCCGGTTGAATTGAACATGCCTTCTTTATTTTGAAAATCATGATAAAGATTAGTACGCCATTTAGCAAAATACTGAGCTCCCAGCCAGCTAACACCTACTACCGGATAAGTATCAAATCCAGGATGCTGATAATAATATTCTACAAAAGGATCACCATTAGAATAAGCAAAATCTTTCTTCCAAGCTGTTGTATCCGGGTAATACTTCGTCATGATTTCTTCCTCACCCAATACAGATACTGAGTCTACCAGAAGTGCATTAACGAACTGACGATATTCGTTATTGGTAATTTCGGTGTCGTCCATGAAGAAAGAACTGATCGTAACACGACGGTTGAGGTTATTCATGGATGATGCAACATCTTCATCTGCCTGACCCATGGTAAACGAGCCTGAAGGTATCATAACCATCCCTGCCGGAGTTGTTTGTTTAAAACCTTTTCGCGCCGTAGCTGTGATTTCTCCGTTTGAAATCCCGACGTCTTCTTTTCCCCCTTTGCCAAATTTATTTTTGATAAATCCGCAGCTTTGCATCAGCATAAGAGCAGCTATCAAAAGTAAACTTTTGACCCCATCCCGATAGATCACTTTAACATTCATAGTGGTTTTTGATATTTGAAATAATAAATGTTAGCCTAAAAACGTCAACTGATTAATATATAGTATACTTGAAATAAAAACAAAAGTAACATTCTCTAAATGAATTCTACGGGGAAGCCTATAAAGAAATAGTTGGCCTGTCTGTACTCTTTTCACTTATTCGACTTAACGTAAGAACATTGTTCGTTGGTATAATACTCGAAAATTTTACAAATATAAATTAAAGTTTTGCAAACTGAGTATCATGCGACTTACCCTGTTTTAAAATATCAGCATTTAAAAATAATTTCTATTTTCAAATAGCATTGTAATACTTTTAAATAGAATATAAGTATGATTGTACGTTGTCTCCCTGTTTCTGTTTGAAATTAAAATCTAAAACGAGGTGTCCGGATAATTGTTTTCTTCCCGAATTTAGGAGAAGGGAGTGCGTAAGATAGCATAACTTCGAATGAAGAAGGTGACTTCACTTTGTTTCCACCAATGACCATATCGTAAGCACCTGATAGTCTAAGAGATTGATCAGGAAGCAAGTAAATTCCTCCCATAATGATAAAATAAGTATCCTGTTGTCTGTATGTAGCACCGGCCCAATATCTTTTATTAAATGTGACTGTAGCGCCGCCTTCAACAGAAATCGTGGAAATATCCGACTTAACTAATACAATGGGTTGTACGTCAAGCAAATACCCTACTTCAATATTTACACCTGCATTAAGATAAACTGTTTTGGGTAAAGGGTTTGTAGCAGTTTCAGATCCCAACTTGTATTTAGGCTCCAGTAAGTGGTTTAACGATGCACCTACATAGAATGCATCACTCACGTATTGTGCGCCTACTGCAAAATCCGGATTCATTTCAGAAACAGTACCGGTTTGGATTAATGGATCGTCCTGATCACGTGCGCGCAATTTTCCATAATCAAGCGCTTGTCTGAACAAACCTGCACTTGCACCTACATAAAGGTTTCCGCCTGCCAAAGGGAAATGATAAGAAGCAGATAATTTAAAATCCTGGTTTGTACGGGGCCCTGTTTTATCATTAAGAGCATAGAAGCCTATTCCAAAATTTTTAACGGGCATACTGAAAGAAAACAACTGTGTCGAAAGGGCACCTCCTTCATCTTGGTTTGTGCCCTGATAGCCGGCATATTGTGTGCGGTGTGTAAGCTGAAATTTAGTTAGCCCGTCAGCACCAGCTGCAGCCGGATTAAGATAAAGCTGATTCAAGGAAAAAAGACTGAACTGGGGATCTATTTGAGCGAAAGCAGTGGATGATATTAATACTAATATCCCCATCAAACTGCTCCATTTAATATTACGATAGATAAACGTCAAGGTCATGCGTATGAATTAGGTTAAAGAACACTTGAGTGCTTAAGAGGTTTATTTTCATAACGCATATTCAGGAAAAAAATTGACATAATAATAAAAAAGGCCGGGAAAATTTCTCGGCCTCTCTAATCAACAGGTTATGCTAAATATTATTTGCTTTGCGGATATACAGATCTAAAGCACCTGTCATAGAAGGAGCATTGGGCAGGGGAGCTTGAATATCAAGAATCAAACCGGCATCTTCCACCGCTTTTGCCGTCGTTGGGCCAAAGGCTGCAATTCGGGTAAAATTCTGTTTGTAGTCAGGAAAGTTATCAAATAAAGACTTAATTCCTGAGGGACTAAAAAATGCGATAATATCGTAGAATACATCTTCAAGATCCGAAAGATCAGCAGATACAGTCTGATACATGGTAGCTTCTGTGAACTGGAACTCCTCAATATCAGCAAATTCCGGAATTTCATTTTTGCGTACATCGGAGCAGGGATAAAGGAATTTTTCCTTTTTGTGCTTCCGTATCAGCTCTATTAGTTCAACGGCTGTTTTCGTACCTGCAAAAATCTTACGTTTACGAATTACGATATATTTCTGAAGATAGTTTGCTGTCTGCTCTGATATGCAGAAGTATTTCATCGTAGCCGGAACTTCTATGCGTCCTTCGGCACAAATTCTGAAAAAATGATCAATAGCATTACGGCTTGTAAAAATCACTGCCGTATGATCCAGGATGTTAATCTTTTGTTTCCGAAACTCTTTATAAGAGATTCCGTCTATCTGGATAAATGCCCGAAAATCCACTTTTATACCATATTTTTGGGCTAATTCAAAATAAGGGGAATTTTCATCAGCCGGCCGGGATTGGCTTACCAGAATACTGGTAACCTTTTTGAGCCGATCCTGATCAAATTTGATGGTCTCACTCATGTATAATTCTCATTAGTTTAATTTCAAAATCGTCCCTGAAACTTACATAGCGAACTTTATGCCAATAATCAAAGGGATTATTTCGATCACGCAAAGGTACGAAAATAAATACAGATTAATAAATGATGCAGGCGGCTTCGTGACAACATACAGTGTAAAGAAGCGTATAACATAAAAAATAAGGAACGGAAACAAGACATATGAACGCCATGGAACAAGCCAGATGCCATTGTTTAAACTTAGCATAAAAACAAGAAGAAACAGGGCAATATAAAAGTAGTACGAAGATTGGATTATTTTAAGGAACAATGTTTCTACAAGTTTGTCCAGATTGAGCATCTGTCCGACTAAAACCATGAAAATAAACTTGCCATAAGTTAGTAAAAAAAAGATGGCGGATAGCATGAAAAAATCTACTAAAAATTGAATAATGTTAGATTCTTCAGATAAAATAGCGGAAACGGAAAATAGGTTAAGCTTATTATTAGCAAAAAATACAAGTATAAAAGCCATCAGCATGGAGACAATGATGACCAGGAAAATTACTGTATTGCTATATGGTTTATTCAGTTTTGAAAGTTGTTCCCGGGGGTCGTTATTGAAAAATTCGAGCGGATTGACTAGCCTTGAAAATGCCAATGGATTGGCATTGAAAATCCAGACATTGAGTATCAGAATAATCAGCATAGCCAGTACAGAAAAATTTCCAAATTGGGAAAAATTAATTGGCTTAATGTTGATTAAAGTAGAGGCTGTTTTTTCAATAATGCCCTTTGCATCCTGAGGTCTTTTGTGGCAGATAAGTACATCTTTATCGTCAATGCCTGCGTTTCCATAAACAGAAAGTAATAGTTCCTCCTTTTTATAAATACGAAAAAGGCTATCTAGGCTTAATTCAAGCCATTGATCTTTGAGGATTTTTTTCTGGAGAGAGCCTTCCAAAAAAAGATAACTTTCATTTTCAGCCTTTACTAAAAGAAAATATCTGCGGTTTTTCAGCAAGTCAATGTACAAACTGACAGATTTGGTTCCTTCATTAATCCCTTTTGAGAAAGGGACATAGTTTTTGTATTGACTGCTATAAACAAGCCAGTCATTCTGAAAATCATAGACAGGAAAAAACTGTTCAGGCGGTAAAGCTTTTGAAGCTCCCTGAACATTGAATCCGGTAAAAAAGGATATCGCAGTGACGACGATGAAAAGCAGTGAATGAATAGACTTCATTGCTAAAAAAGGGCGGGGTTTCCCCAGCCCTTTTATGAAAATGATATGGTGATATTTGAAATTATCTTCTTCCTAATGCCAACAGCATGGTTTCGCCAATCAATGCAGGAGATTCAGCAACATAAATGCCCGATTCTTCCATGATGCGGATTTTAGCTTCTGCAGTATCATCAGCTCCACCAATAATAGCACCCGCATGGCCCATACGACGGCCTTTTGGAGCTGTTTTACCAGCAATGAAACCTACAACGGGTTTAAGGTTACCGCTTGCTTTGATATAGTTAGCAGCATCAGCTTCCATGCTTCCGCCAATTTCACCAATCATTACAATCGCTTCAGTTTCAGGATCGTTCATTAATAATTCAACAGCTTCTTTAGTAGTTGTACCAATAATCGGGTCACCACCTATACCGATTGCTGTTGTTTGTCCAAGACCGGCGCGTGTTAGCTGATCTACGGCTTCATACGTTAATGTTCCGGATTTGGAAACAATTCCTACAGTTCCTTTTTTGAAAATAAAACCAGGCATAATACCTACTTTACATTCCTCAGCAGTAATAACACCTGGACAGTTAGGGCCGATCAAACGAACATTTTTATCTTTAAGATACTGTTTCGCCTGCATCATATCCTTTGTAGGAATACCTTCAGTTATACAAACGATTACACCAATACCTGCGTCAGCGGCTTCCATAATAGCATCAGCGGCGAAAGCCGGTGGTACAAAAATGATCGCAACGTCAGCGCCTGTAGCACGCACAGACTGTTCTACTGTATTGAATACAGGTCTGTCCAGGTGGAAAAGTCCTCCTTTGCCCGGTGTAACACCACCTACTACGTTAGTTCCGTATTCGATCATCTGCTGGGCATGAAAAGAACCTTCAGAACCCGTAAATCCCTGAACTATAATCTTAGAATTTTTATTAACTAAAACGCTCATGTTGGTAAATCAGTTTTTTTGGTAAAAGTAGCTCGAAAAGCACGAAGTAGCAAAATGAAACTATAATTTGTAACTTGCTTTATCGACAATCTTCAAAATTGCCCATGAATATACTGACGAATTCTCACATCTTTTCCAATCTGGTTTTAAGTATTGCAGGTGTCCTTGTTTTTTTGAAATATTTCAAGGCTCAGACCCTACAAAGCCGTTTGTTATGGGGCATTTTTTTGTTAAGTATTTCTATTAATGCCGGTGTAGAATTGCTGGTATTTGCGGGCATTGAAAAGCTTGAAATAATTCATACTGCTACGCAGACTGCTGAAATGACCTTAGGTGCAGTTTGTCTGGTTGTTGCATCTTTTAGTCTGATACTCCGGTACGCAATAAGTAATCTGGTGTTAATTACAACCCTGGCGATCGGACTAAGTTTACTGCTAAGTATTCTTCTTTATAATGTTCCCTTTGTTGGAATTATTATTCAGCCGTTCTGCATTATTGTAACATTATGTATTGCCTGCCTGGGACTGGCTTATCGTCATAAAAGTGCTTTGTGGGTTGTTTTTTCCATGACGCTGCTTGCTGTTTCAGCGAAGGCGCATGCGATTCCTTTACCCATGCATCCTTTGGATCTTAATCATTATATTGTAGTTCTGTCCATAATCTGTGTAGGGCGTGCAGTTCAGGATCAGTATAAAATTCTTTTCTGATAATTTAATATCCAAACAATTGTTAATGCATTGTTTTTTTATTGTTCCATATACTAACTTGCACCAGTTAATTCAATAAACAAAGTTTATCTATATCCTGATATGAAAATGATTAAGTCCAGCGCCTTGCTTCTTGCCGCAGTTTTGGCTTTCGGAGCGGTTTCTGTTAGCCCGTTACAGGCGAAATCACTTGGTACTTCAGAAGTACGTGATGTTAAGCAAGTTAAAACGATCGTCATTAAAGGTAGTGACGCTATGCAATATGATGTTAAGGAAGTAAAAGTAAAAGCCGGACAAAAAGTTAAATTGACCCTTACGCATTCTGGTAAACTGGCTAAGGCTGCTATGGGACATAACTTTGTTTTGCTTAAACCTGGTACTGATATTGCTGCATTTGCTGGAAAAGCAGCTGCTGCAAGAGAAACTGAATATATCCCTAAATCAGAAGAAGCAAGCATCGTGGCACATACCAAACTGGTAGGTGGCGGAGAAAGCGATACAATTGAGTTTACAGCTCCTAAAAAAGGAACGTACACATACATTTGCAGCTTCCCTGGTCACTATGCTTTGATGAAAGGTACTTTCATTGTTGAATAGTAATTACTGATTTCAGCAAAAAGGCGATCCGGATAATTCCGGATCGCCTTTTTGCTGAATAACAATATTTCAAATGGAAGCCAGTTGTTTTTCAATAAGGCTTGTAATTTCCGGGCGATCCCATTGTGAAGCACCAATTTCCTGTGCGATGATCTTGCCTTTATAAATGATGTAAGTTCTTGGAATTGCATTTCCGTCAAGGGCAGGAGGGTAGGGGCCGGCAAACTGGTAAAAAGGAAGTTCATATCCCTTACGTGCTATAAAGGGATTGACGGTTTCAGCATCTTCATCTGAAACGATGTAAAATCCAACCTTGTCATTGGTTTTATACTTATTATATAGTGCCTGAATGCCCGGCATTTCCATATTGCAGGGACCACACCACGTCGCCCACACATTCAGAAATATTAATTTACTTTCGTCCATAGCTACCGGGTTCCCTTTCAGATCTTTCAAGGAAGTCAGATATACGGATGAAGAAAGAGCTTGAACGTCTACTCTGTCTTCAATTTGAGGAGTATCTGCTTTTGGAGCAAATAAAACAAAATAAATAGCTACAAAAGCCAGTATGGATAAGGCAAAAACCAAAAGTTTTTTGGGTGTGCTTGTCATAATAGGTGAGCGTAAAGATATTAAAAGACGAATATCGAAAAATTTATATCTGTAAAAGTAAATATATTATGCCAAATATTCCTGGTATATGATGCTTCAAAAAATACACTGTTTAATGGTCATGATTAGTCATAATTTGAATACTTTTATAACATCATAAATCCTTATCTATTGAAAAACTATACATTCATGAAATTTGAAAATTTTTTACTTTCCTTGTTATTTTTTATTCTAATCTTACCTTATCAAAGTTCAGGACAACGTTCAGCAGCAGAATATTTTGAAGAAGGAAATGCGAAAGCCAGGGCCAGTGATTTTGCAGGGGCTCTTCAGGCTTATAGTACTGTTATTTCTATAAACCCCGATCACGCACCAAGTTTTTTTAACCGTGGACTGGCAAAAGCCAATTTGAAAGATCACCGTGGTGCTATTCTGGATTATGACCATGCGATTGAAATCAACCCGAAAGAAGCACTTTATTACCAGAGTCGTGGTGTCAGTAAAAGTATGCTGGAAGATTATCGCGCTGCAATCCAGGACTATACACGTGCAATCGAGTTAAACCCGGATAATGCCAAATCCTATTACAGCCGCGGTGTAAGTTATGCTAAGTTAGAGAATCACAGAAATGCAATGACGGATCTTGACAAATCACTGTTACTGGATCCCACAGACGTAGCTGCCTTGTATGCACGGGGAAACTTTAAGCAGCATCTGCATGAATATGCCGGAAGTCTGGCTGATTTTACCAGTGTTATTGAGATAAGTCCTAAACGCGCCGGTGCCTATGCCGGAAGAGGAAATGCGAAAATTGAACTGAATGATTATCAAGGAGCAGCAGCAGATTATACAAAAGCGATCGAATTGAGTCCTAATGAAAATTCTTATTATTTTAAAAGAGGTTTTGCCAAAAATAAAGTAGAGGATTACCAGGGAGCAATTTCTGATTATGATAAAACATTACAGTTAGAACCGGAAAATTACGAGGCTTACTATGGGCGTGGTTTTTCAAAAGTAAAACTGAATGATCAGCGCGGTGCAGTTCTGGATCTGACCAAGGCAATTGAACTTAAAAATTTGTACACTTCTGATCCTAAGAAAATTGTTTATTCGGGAGCAATCAACAAAACCATTCTTGATGAATTACGTAATCAGATTAAAGAAAATGTTAAAATAGAAGATCTGACAACGGAGCGGGCGGAAGCGTATTACATTCGGGGAATCAGTAAATCAAAAAGTGGAGATAATAAAGGAGCTCTATTGGATATTACCACGGCAGTGGAGCTGAACCCAACCTATTCTGATGCTTATTTTTCAAGGGGATTGATAAAGTCAACCATTGGTGATCAGATGGGCGCAGTTCTGGATTTTACCAGTTCCATCAAGTTAAAATCAAACTTTCCGGAAGCCTATTATATCAGAGGAATTTTAAAACACAGCCTGGGGCAGATACATGAAGGCTGTCTGGATTTGAGCCGGGCTGGAGAACTTGGCTATACACCTTCTTATAAGGTGATCAGCAGTTATTGTAATTAATGGTTAGTTATTAATTGTCAATGGTTAATTGTTAATGATCAGCATTAACAATTAACCATTAATATTTAACCATTATAATTATGCTTTCTTCATGTTTTCAGCAACCTTGTCCCAGTTCACTACATTCCAGAATGCAGCAATATAGTCCGGACGTTTGTTTTGGTAGTGCAAATAATACGCATGTTCCCATACATCCAGTCCCAGAATTGGTGTTCCCTTAACTTCAGCAACATCCATTAACGGATTATCCTGGTTTGCAGTAGAGCTGATAGCCAGCTTGCCATCCTTCGCAGTAAGCCACGCCCAGCCTGAGCCAAAACGGGTTGTTGCTGCTTTACCGAATGCTTCTTTAAATTTATCGAAAGAACCGAATTGTGCATTGATCGCATCAGCCACTGCACCCTTTGGAGCGCCGCCTTTACCGGCACCCATTACTTCCCAGAAAAAAGTATGGTTCCAGTGCCCGCCGCCATTATTACGGATTGCTGCGGGTGCTTTGCCAGCTGTTTTTACAATTTCTTCAAGAGATTTTTTTTCGTATTCTGTGCCTTTAACCGCATCATTCAGATTTTTTACATAAGCAGCATGGTGCTTGCCATAATGTATTTCCATCGTCATTTTATCTATGCTTGGTTCCAGCGCTCCAAAGTCATAAGGAAGCGGTGCCTGTTTGAAAGGTGCAGTTTCAAGCAATATTCCGGATGAAGACTCTGCAAATGCGAAATCAGCAAGTGCACCAACAGCCAGTGTACTTCCGGCCAGCGTGCGCAAAAAATCTGTTCTATTCATAATTCTATGATTTTAAATAAACAATCAATCGTAAGCCACCCGGCTAACGATACTGCGACCAAGGGTTATTTCATCAGCATACTCAAGATCACCGCCAATGGGGATTCCACGGGCAATAGTGCTTACCTTGACTTCACTGGGTTTTAATTTTTTCTGCAAATAAAAAGCGGTAGTATCACCTTCCATGGTTGGACTTAATGCCAGAATTATTTCCTGTACACGTTCATCCTGAGGTGCTTCTTCAATTCTTTTGATCAGGGAATCAATGTTGAGGTCAGACGGGCCGATACCTTCCAGAGGAGAAATAATTCCTCCCAGCACATGATATAAACCTTTAAACTGACTGGTAGCTTCAATCGCCAGAACATCACGTGTATCTACAACGACACAAATAATGGACGCATCACGTTTGGGATTTTTGCAGATATTGCACAATGCCTCATCTGAGATGTTATGGCATTGAACACAATAGCAGGTTTGGGTCCGCATCTTAACCAAAGCTTCTGAAAGTCCGCGTGTTTGCTGTTCATCACGTTTTAGTAAATGTAAGACAAGACGTAATGCGGTTTTTTTTCCAATTCCCGGTAGCCGGGAAATTTCATTGACTGCATCCTCTATAAGACGGGACGGATAATTCATGTGTAGCAATAAAGTAAGTAACCGCCGGTTGAAAATTAATGAATTTCTGCTGAAATACCTCTCCTGCAAATTTCATTCCTCATGCTGGCAAGTTCTTCAAACTCTCCTTCCTTCACGGAGCATTTCCCTTTATAATGAATAATCAGGGTACACTGCTCGGCTTGTTCGTTAGTATGTTTACAAACTTCGATCAATGTATCAATTACCCACTCAAATGTATTTACATCATCATTATAAACAACCAGCTTCATCAAATCGGTTTCTACCGTTTTTTCGAGAATTTCTGTATCTGTTTCTATTAGCACTTGCATAACAACCAAATTTCTGTTTGTTTAGCAAATCTAATCAAAAGCGGAGATTATCGGAAGTCTTTTATCACCTCTTTTATTATTCATGCTTCTTAAAACCCACAGGTGAATGAATCCCTACATTTCTTTAATAATTCTTATCGTTTACTTCGCAATGTTGATTACGGTGTCGGTTTATACCTCACGCGGAGCGGACACCAATACATTTTTTACGGCGAACAGACAATCGCCCTGGTACCTGGTAGCTTTTGGTATGATCGGTACTTCTTTGTCAGGTGTAACCTTTATTTCAGTCCCCGGAGCAGTTGCCAATATACAGTTTTCCTATTTTCAGGTTGTGATTGGATATATATTCGGCTATCTGATCATTGGTACTGTTTTACTGCCGCTTTATTACCGTCTCAACCTGATTTCAATCTATTCTTATCTGGAGCAGCGTTTTGGTTTCTGGTCTTATAAAACGGGTTCAGCATTTTTTCTTTTGTCCCGAACCATAGGCTCCGCAGTACGTTTGTATATAGCAGCACAAGTATTGCAACTTGCGCTTTTCAAGCCATTAGGCGTTCCTTTTGAGGTAGCAGTAGCTATTACTATTCTGCTGATCTGGATTTACACGTTCAAAGGAGGTGTTAAAACCATTATCGTAACAGATACACTTCAGACTTTTTTCCTGATTACAGCTGTTATTCTGACTATTGTTCTGGTTTCACAGGAGTTGAATCTTCACGGATTGTCCGATGTCTGGAATACGGTTCAAGGCAGCGAATATTCTAAAATATTTTATTGGGATTTCAATGATTCCAAAAACTTCTTTAAACAGTTTTTTGCCGGAATGTTTATCGCTATTGTCATGACTGGAATGGATCAGGATTTAATGCAAAAGAACCTGACCTGCAAGAATATCGGAGAAGCTCAAAAAAATATGTTCTGGTTTACTGCTGTTTTAGTAGTGGTAAACTTTCTTTTTTTATCACTTGGCGCACTGCTGTACGTATATGCATCAGCGAAAGGAATTCCTGTCACAGCCAGAACTGATGAGTTTTATCCCATGCTTGCCTTGAATCACTTAGGCCTGGCTGTCGGAATCACATTTTTATTAGGGATAACAGCTGCAACGTATGCCAGTTCGGATTCTGCACTAACAGCACTGACAACAGCCTTTTGTATTGATTTTATGGAGATTGAGAAAAAACCTGAGGCAAAGCGCTCCACGATTAAGTTTTGGGTGCATATAGGGTTTTCCATATTATTTTACATTGTCATTCTGATCTTTAACAGGATGAATAATAAAGAAGTAATTACGGCCATTTTTGATCTGGCTGGCTATACTTATGGCCCTTTGCTTGGATTATTTACTTTTGGTCTGTATCTGAAACGTCCTATACTGGACCGCTATGTTCCGATTGTATGCATTATCGCGCCGATTTTAACTTATTACATTAACAACAATTCTGAAGTCTGGTTCAATGGATACAAATTTGGCTTTGAAAGGCTGATTATCAACGGGTTGATTACTTTCATTGGGCTTTGGCTGCTTACTGATAAAAAAGCAAAAAGACTTGTATAACTTGAAATGAAATTAGAGAAACCGGGTTAACTGAAGTAGGATTAAGTTTCAGCTAAACCCGGTTTTATGGGTGCATAAATAAAAACAGACATTGAAAAATAATTTACTGAACGCACGGGATATCATTGCCTATTTCCTCGTAGCTGCAGCTGGTGTGTTGATACAGCTTGTCATAGGAATTTTGGCCCAGGATTGGTTTTCAGTGACTTATATACAATCGCTGACTATTGGATATTTAGTTGCTTTCGTAGCTGGTTTTTTTCTGACTAAAATTTTTGCTTTCAATAACAGGAACCCTTCCAAGAGTAAGCGTGAAATGATCAAATTCGCCATGGTAGCGGCTCTTTCCTTTTGCATTACTGTTTATGGCTCTGATGCTTTATTCAAACTTTCTCTCAAACTTGTAGGTCAGTATAAAATTACAATCCCTTATTCAATAAAACAGGTTGACATCAATAAGTTATTTAGTCAGCTGACTTGTATGGGAATTAGTTTTATCAGCAACTATATTCTTCACAAAAGGTTTACTTTCCACGATACCGGTTTTTATGACAGGCTTAAAAGATTATTGAGCAAATAAAGGCCATATTGCTTTGGTATGGTCAACTGTCAATACTTTATGCTACAGTCCAAAAAGCAAATAAGAATCCGGATCTAAGCAGATTAAAAAATACAGACATAACGTTCGGTATCGAAAAATTTTGTTCGGATATGAACACCTTTATCATTCAGCTCTTTTGATGTATATAAATTTAAGTTTCTTGTAATGAGGCTATTGTGAGTATGTTGGTATGGAATGGCACACAGAATTTTATTTGGCATGGGCTTTTTTACAAGAGAGATAACCATGTTAAATAAAACATTCAAATTCTAACAATAATAGCCATGAAAATTTCAACTGTTTCTCAATTCGTTCTGTCCCTGACATTATCTCTTTCTCTTGTATCCTTTACTTTTGCAAAAGGGGATGAAGGCGAAAAAACAGACAAAAAAGCTAAATCATCCGTAGTTGCTTTCGATGCATCCTTGTATAAAGTAGCAAATACAAACAAGGTAAAACTAGCCATTGACAAAATTCCTGAAACCAGCGTGAAACTTGTTTTAAAAAATACAAAAGGTACTATTATTTATGAGGAAATACTTCCAAAAAATAATGATAAACCTTATCGTCGTGTATTTGATGTTGAAGGAATGGAAGATGGAAAGTACTATTTTGTGATGTATAATAAAGACCAGAAGATTACTAAAACACTGGAAATTGCCACATCCAATACCAGAGTTGTTGCGCTTTAAGGAATCATTTAAAATCAAAAAAGCTCTGTCCTTGCGGCAGAGCTTTTTCTGTATTCATGTTTCAGGACAATTCCGTTTCAGGATCCCAGAATTTTTCATCCCAGTTTTTCACCTGATCTTCCTGTATTTCAATTCCTTCATTTTCAAGTCTCTCCTGCATAGTCGTAGGTGTTTCAAATTGAAATTTAGCACTAAGTACTCCATTTCTGTTGACTACCCGATGCGCAGGAACATCCATTTTTGTTAAACTGTTTCCAAGTGCCCAGCCTACCATGCGTGCACTTCTCTTTGATCCCAGGTAAGCGGCAATGGCTCCGTATGAAGTAACCCTGCCTTTGGGAATCAAACGTACAACATCGTAGACATTTTCAAAAAAATCATTACCTGTATCAGGTTTATAAGTTTGTTCTGGCTTCTTTACGCTCATTGATCTCCTGTGTTAATTCCTGATACCATTTGGGTCCATAAGCACGAATCAAAGGCTCTTTCAAAAACTGATATAAAGGAACGCCTAACTGCTGGCCAAAACTACACGCCGGACTGCAGATATCCCAGCGATCATAATTTAGTGCATGATACTGTTCGTATTTTGTAACACGGATAGGGTATAAATGGCAGGAAATTGGTTTTTTATAATCTATTTTTCCGTCATTATAAGCCTGTTCTATGCCACATTTCAGTATGTTCCGCTTATCATATATAGCATAGGCACATTCTCTTCCGTTGATAACCGGTGTGACATAATCTCCATCAAAATCAGTTGTATACGTGCCTTCGGCTGCAATCACTTTTTTACCTCCTTCTGTTAAGTAAGGTTCTACCTGGCTATATATGCTATCCAGAATAGAAAGCTCTTCCTTATCCAGCGGAGCACCAGAGTCACCCTCTACACAGCAAGCACCCAGGCATTTGTCCAGGTTACAGACAAAAAGCTGGTCTTCGATATCATCGCTTATGCAGGTATTATCTATAAGTATCACTTTATATTTTGTTAATTATTTTTGTGGAATTTTAAGTTTTTGGCCCACCTGAACTGTATTTCCTGATAATTTATTCAGCTTTTGAAGCTCCTGAACACTTACCTCATAATTCTGCGAAATGCGGAAAAGTGTCTCACCAGCTGCAACGGTATGTGTTCTGGCATCCGATCCTTGTGTTGTACGTTCGCTGGATTTGGTAGTACCCGAACTTTTCGATACAGCTGAACCTTGTGCTTGTTTACTGACAATCAGCTTTTGACCAACACTTAATTTCACCACATCATTCATGTGATTGATTGCAAGAAGCTCTTTTACAGATAAATCATACATTCTTGAAATGCTGTAAAAGGTCTGGCCAGGTTCAACGGTGTGGAAAGAATTTGATTCCTTCAACGTATTCACTACTGGTTTTTCCTTAACTGGGGGTAGCGGGTTATCAAAAGCAACTGGCTGCGTATTTGCTGGTGTACGGGAAGCATTTTCAGAAGGCGTTGCAAAGGGGTTACTATCTGTATTTCTCTTTGAAATGGCTACCTGTTTTGCAGCAGGTTTTGCAGCTGGTTTACTAGGAACAGCTTTGGGTTCCTGAACCTCTTTGAAAGAAGCATCATTGTTATCCTGTGTAATAATCACAACACGATCGTTTGTATTTTCAGTTGGTTTTGCCGCAACTGTTGGAATTTCTACGGTTGCAGGTGCTGCTGATGCGATAACAGGTACAACGCCCGGTTCAAATTTCGTATCTTCTTTAGCTATGCTGCTTTGGTTTTTGTCAACTAAAACGGGGGTGTATTTTTTTCTGCCTGAAGCATTTGCTGGAATATCATTAGCCGGCTGTGGCTGTACTTGTGCAGAAGCAATAACCGGATCTGTCACAGTTCTGTCCCCTGGCTTAGGTTTGATGATTTCGATCGGTGTATTCTTCGGCCTCTTTTTATTCATCCAGACTACCTGACCTGTTTGAAGCGGATATGTTTTGCTGATGGTGCGATTGTATTTCAATAAATTAACCAGTCTCAGACCATATTGCTGTGAAATACTTTGCCAGCTATCTCCTGTTTTAGCAGTATGAAAGGGTACTGCAGCTTTTTTATTCTTTTTGGCCAGGTAATAGACATTTCCCGGTATAATAGGCATATCAACAGACATGTCGTTGTATTTAAGGAATTTTGGTCTTCTAAGATTACCAGCTTTTGCTATGCTTTTGGCATCATCGCCAGCTTTTGCCTCAATTCCTGGAAGTCCGTTAATTTCATAAAAAGCATAAGCATTTTTGCCGCTTGATTTTACGTTAGATTTTTTTAGAACAGGAAATCCAGTTTCATCCGGGATTGCGTTGGATGCTGACGTAGAAGATGACGAAGCTAATACAGGCTGACTTTGCTCAGGCAAAGATAATTTGGAACGTACCGAGGCCACCAGATTCGACGGAACAGGCAGCGTTACCAAATATTCTTTATCACTTGGAATGCGGTCACCATTTACCCAACGGTTATAGGTTTTTAATTCTTTTTCCTGAATGCCAAGTTCAGCTGAAATCTCTGCAAATGTTTTTCCTTTGCCGTATTCTGATTCCATCAGAATAAACGAGTTTGTTGTACGATATCTTTCAATACCAGCTTCCAGAGCTATTTTATGTGCAAAAAAGCGAAGCATATACCGATCTGTTTTTCCTGATAGCGTAACTTCCCTTGCATAAGCCCAGTTGGCAGGAACCAGTTTTTTTACACCGCCCACTCCCTGATAGTAAGAATAAAGAGAAGACACCCAGTTGTTTAGCTGCAAATTATTTTTCTTTAGATACCAGGCAGCTGCATGTGTGGAAGAACTTATATTTTTTCTTTCATCAATATCCTTATCAATCCTAAGATTTAATTCCTGTCCTGTTTCAGGCTTGAACTGCCAGAAACCAACCGCATTGGAACTTGAAACGACATCCGGTTTGAATGAACTTTCCTGAACAGCCAGGTACTTAAAATCAATAGGAACCTCTTCGTCCATCAGTATACTTTCCACAATCGGGAAGTAAAGGATTGCTCTGTCCATTTTTTCTTCCCAGAACTTCTTGTTGGACATCAGGCTTTTGATATCTTCTTCAATCAGGTTTTGCGCACTTCTGTCAAATTTTACTGTAATTCCTCCAAACATAATGCTGGATGGAATTTCCGGAGAAGTACCTTGTGCACCAGCACTATTGATCTGAAATAAAAACGATAAGAAAACCAGTGTGGTTATTTTTAAGTATGTGCCGGAAATTTTGTTCATAGATGATGAAAGCTTGGCTTGTTAGATTTTCTGGTTATAGTTTTTGAAGGATCATGAGTCCGTCACGGATTGGAAGCAGAATATTGGACACACGATCGTCTTCATGTACCATTCTGTTGAAATCCAATAACGCTTGAGTGTCCTTATCTATTTTTTTTAATTCCTTATTTACTACTTTTCCACTCCACAAAACATTGTCGGCAAGGATAAATCCTCCGGGCCTGACCTTATCTATACAGAGGTTAAAGTAGGAAATGTAATTGATTTTATCCGCATCCATAAAGACGAGATCAAATGTATCTGTCAGAGTGGGAATAATATCCAGGGCATTTCCAATCCTGTAATCAATCTGATTACGGAATTCGGATTGGTCAAAATAACGTTGGGTAAGGGCTTCAAGCTCTTCGTTGATGTCGAGGGTGATGAGTGTGCCCCCGGTTTTTAATCCTTCACACAGGCAGAGCGCTGAATAACCTGTATAAGTGCCTATTTCCAAAATTTTACCAGGGCAGATCATGCGGGAAATCATGGATAAAAATCGCCCCTGCAGATGTCCGGAAAGCATACGCGGATTGAGCACGTTCGCGTGTGTCTCCCGGTTAAGAGATCTTAGCAATTTGCTTTCATCCTCTGTATGAGTCTCGGAATACACCTCTATCTCTTCCGCCAGAAACTTCATTTACTGAATGAATTTTTAGTACTATGAATTAAAAGCAGCTGATAGCGATTATTTAATAATCAATACCAGCTGCTTTTTAGTATTTATACGTTGGCAACAAGGCCTTCAAGATATTTTCCGTAACCGCTTTTTACCAGAGGTTTGGCAATTTCTCTTAATTGTTCCGCAGTAATGTAACCCATACGATAGGCAATTTCTTCAATACATCCTACTTTCAATCCCTGACGCTCTTCGATAACCTGGACAAATTGTCCGGCCTGCATTAGCGACTGGAACGTACCGGTATCAAGCCAAGCTGTTCCACGGTTAAGAACACCTACTTTAAGTTTAGCTCTTTCCAGATAAACACGGTTCACATCCGTAATTTCCAGTTCCCCACGAGGAGAAGGAGGGATGTTTTTAGCAATTTCTACTACGTCATTGTCATAGAAATACAAACCCGGAACAGCGTAGTTAGACTTCGGTTTTTCCGGTTTTTCTTCAATAGACAAAGCATTGAAATCTTTATCAAATTCCACAACGCCGTAACGTTCCGGATCATGAACCTGGTAAGCAAAGATAACACCGCCCTCAGGATCATTGTTTGACTGAAGCAACTGAGAAAGTCCTGATCCGTAGAAAATATTATCTCCCAAAATCAAAGCTACTTTTTCTTTGCCGATAAATTCTTCACCAATGATAAAGGCCTGTGCAAGTCCGTCCGGGCTAGGCTGAACAGCATAGGAAATTGAACATCCCAGGCGGCTTCCGTCACCCAGCAATTTTTCAAAGTGAGGTAAATCATGCGGGGTGGAAATGATCAGGATTTCACGGATACCGGCCAGCATCAATATTGACAAGGGGTAATAAATCATTGGTTTGTCATAAACCGGCATAAGCTGCTTACTAACGGCCAATGTAAGTGGATGAAGTCTTGTACCGGATCCACCAGCTAAAATAATTCCTTTCATTTGTTGTTTTTCAAAGTTTGATCGTTGTTTTATGTGAACCAAAACTGCCCGAAAATTAAAAACGGGCAGTTTTCTTACAACTATCTCGTGGTATACATGCCGTCGTAATATTTCTGATACTCTCCTGAGGTAACGTTGTTAAGCCATTCCTGATTGTCAAGATACCAGGTTACTGTTCTTTCCAGTCCTTCTTCAAACTGAAGAGATGGTTTCCATCCTAATTCTTCAGAAAGTTTGGTAGCATCAATAGCATAACGAAGATCATGTCCGGCACGATCCGTAACATACGTGATTAATTTTTCAGTTTCACCTTCGGTACGACCCAGTTTTTTGTCCATTACACGGCACAACAAAAGAACCAGATCCAGGTTTTTCCATTCGTTATGCCCGCCAATGTTATAAGTTTCACCATTTTTTCCTTTGTGGAAAATGGTATCAATAGCAATTGCATGATCTTCTACAAAAAGCCAGTCACGAACATTTTCCCCTTTTCCATAAACAGGAAGCGGTTTATTCTGGATAATATTGTGGATCATCAGCGGAATCAGCTTTTCCGGGAAATGATTTGGGCCATAGTTATTAGAACAGTTTGAAATTACAACCGGAAGGTTATAAGTATTCTGATAAGCTCTTACAAAATGATCTGATGACGCTTTGGAAGCAGAATAAGGAGAACGCGGATCATAGCTGGTTGTTTCGGTAAAGAAAGTCCCCGGGTCATGAAGTTCACCATAAACTTCATCAGTTGAAACATGATAGAAACGATGTTCCGACAAATTGTCTTTCCATGCTTTACGCGCAGCATTCAGCAGGTTCACAGTTCCTACCACGTTTGTCATCACAAACGACATCGGATCAGAAATCGAACGGTCTACATGACTTTCCGCAGCCAGGTGAATAATACCATGAAAATCTGTTTCAGAAATCAGTTTTTCAATAAAATCACCATCTACAATGTCACCTTTTACAAAGGTATAGTTAGGTGCATTTTCAATATCACGAAGATTTTCCAGGTTACCTGCGTAAGTCAGGGCATCCAGATTGTAAATGTGATATTCAGGATGATGTACCACAAACCGGCGAACGACGTGTGAACCTATGAAACCGGCACCACCGGTAATCAGAATTTTTTTCATTTTTTGGGAGTTATTTTTAGTTGCCAATTCCATGCATCAAGAAGCGCATCTGCCATCGTTTTTTCTGCTGTCCATTTCATGACAGTGTTAACTTTATCTGACTGTGCATAAATTTTTTCTACATCGCCTGCTCTGCGGGGGCCGATGGAGTAATTAAGTTTTACCCCGCTTACTTCTTCAAAAGTATTGATGAGTTCCAAAACGGTGTAACCTTGTCCGGTACCTACGTTAAAAACATCGTAATAGTTTTCTTCAGTTTGTTCAGAAAGCAATTCCAAAGCCTTTAGGTGCGCCTTTGCCAAATCTACGACATGAATAAAGTCGCGTACACAAGTTCCGTCCGGTGTATCATAATCGCTGCCAAAAACAGTAAGCGATTCACGAAGACCCGCAGCTGTTTGTGTGATAAATGGAACCAGATTACTTGGAACACCATTTGGCAATTCACCGATCAGTGAAGTTTTGTGTGCTCCGATCGGATTGAAATAACGCAAAGAAATGGCTTTAATACCCGGTGCAGAATGAACATGATCTCTGATAATATCCTCGGCAATTGCTTTGGTATTACCATAAGGAGAGTTGGCTGGTTTTCTAGGCGTATTTTCTGTTACAGGAAGTGCATCGGGCTGACCGTAAACCGTACAGGAAGATGAGAAAACAAATTTGTCAACATTAAATTCTTTCATCACCCTAAGCAGAACGAGTAAAGATATGATGTTGTTTTCATAATAATTCAGAGGCTTTTCAACAGATTCTCCAACAGCTTTATACGCTGCAAAGTGGATCACACCATCAAATTTTTCTTTTTCAAAAACGGCTCTGACCTTCTCAATATCATTACAATCAATCTCATAAAAGGGGAAATCTTTGCCCGTAATGCCTTTGATGCCGTTGAGTACTTCTCGGTTGGAATTATAAAGATTATCAACAATAACAGGTTCAAATCCGGCTTCATGCAGTTCAACAACGGTATGTGAACCTATAAAACCGGCTCCCCCAGTAACAAGAATTTTCATAGGAATGATCTTAAAAGAAGTTTGTAGTAAGTGTGAAAGTTGTGTAAATTTTTTTTAGCCTATACTATAGAACTGAAATTTTGTGAGACATCGATCTTGTTGGTATATCTTCAAAATACAATTTTTTTTCCGGGCAAAAGTAGAAAATTTGACGTCCATAAAAAAAAAATGTTTTTATTTATCCGTAGGTTGTTAAAAGCATATTCGACATAAGATGAACAAGAGAGAAATAAAAGCGCTGGTATCTTTGCTTGATGATGAAGATCATGAAGTAAGTCAGCACGTTGAGGGGAAGATCTTATCATTAGGTGGAAATGTAATTCCTTTTCTGGAAACAGAGTGGGAGGAGAGCTTTAATCCGAATCTTCAGCGTAAAATAGAAGAGCTTATTCATGAGCTTCAGCTCAGCATTATGAGTGAAAGACTGCAGGCCTGGAAAGAGGGTGGCGGTCTGGATTTGATGGAAGGAATGTGGATTCTATCCACCTATCATTATCCGGAACTTTCACTTGATAATTTGAAAAGTACAGTTGAACAGCTTTATTACGACATCTGGATTCAGTTTCAGGAAGAAATGAATCCGGTTGATCAGATTAAGCGTATCAACAGCATATTTTTTGGTACAATGAATTTTGCGGCTAATACAAAAAGCTTTCATTCGCCGTCTAATTCCATGATTAATGTGGTTTTAGAGAACCGCAGAGGAAACCCGATCACTTTGTGCGTAATTTATTTGCTGATTGCCAGAAAACTTGGATTGCCGGTTTATGGAGTAAATCTGCCTAATTTGTTTGTCCTGACCTATAAAAGTCAGAATACGCAATTTTACATCAATGTTTTTAACCGTGGAATTATTTTTTCAAAAACGGATATTGACCATTATATCGCACAGTTGAACATTAAGCCGAAAGATATTTTTTATAGTCCGTGCACGAATCTTGAAATTATTCAGCGCGTGCTCAGAAATCTGATTCTTTCTTATGAAAAAACAGGTGAGCAGGAAAAAATAAAAGAAATTGAAAATATTCTGAAGTCAACTTTGGAAAATTTTGAAGACGATTCCCTTTAAATCGAAACAGCCAGGCAGTAATCTTCAAACCAGCGGACGTGGATTTGAGAACTGACTTTCAAATCTTCGTCCTGGTCTGACAAAATTCCTTCGATTGTAGTATCAAATTTATTAAACGGTTGAATAAAAATGGAGTTTTTAAAGCTGATTTTCTTTTTTCCGTACAATTTGTAGAGTGCTTCTTTCGCGCACCAGTAAATACAAAGGACTTCAAGCTGGTTACTGGCATGTGCGAATTCAGGAGCAGAGAGGAATTTTCCGGCGGTTCGCTGCAACTTTAAATCTGCTTTTTCCATATCAATACCAACAGCGGCAGAAGCATTGATTACAGCGGCTACGTATTCTGAAGTGTGTGTGATGGAAATATGAGAGGCATTGTTAACCAGAAAAGCTTTTCCATGTTCGTCCTTATGCGTTCCTTCATAGCTGATGCCAAACTGCTCGACCAGAATTTTGATCAGTAAACGGCTTGCAAGCCATTCCCGTCTTTTTTGCGGATGTGAAATACTTTCCAGGTCATCAAGATTATAGGAAAAACCTAAACTTTCATGCAGTTCAGATTCAGATTCTGTCAACTTCCAGAGCAGTAAGGTACTAGTCTCTTCAATCTTTTCGGAATGAACGAGGGGCATAATATTTCTGTTTAAAATCGAATATAGAGCATTTAGCTGTTCGCAATTAGCTTTTAGTGCGGCTCAATCGGTTATCTGTACTTTTGCAAAATAACATCTTAATTTCTATATAAATTTACAAAGACAATTAACTGTTTTTATTACTATTAACTCTAATGGCCAAAGCTAATAGCTAATTGCTTATAGCTAAGAGTCTTAAAAAAATGAATATCCGCAAAGTAGATACTTTTTCCGGTCATCGCGACAGCGTTTACACAATTATTCCTGATCATACTTCTCATGGATTTTATTCTTCCGGGGGAGATGGATTTGTAATTCACTGGGATTTGGAAAAGCCGGATATGGGGAAACTGGTGGCCCGTGCCGGTGTTTCTGTTTATGCATTGTCTTATGATGAAGAAAAGGATTTCCTTTGGATAGGACAAAATTTTGAAGGTGTTCAGGTGCTGGATACTATTAGTAACAAGATTGAATATGCTGCAAAAGTAACGGCTTCCGCTATTTTTGATATCAAGATCTGGCAGAATAAAGCCTTGCTGGCCTTGGGTGACGGAGTGATTGCAGTAATGGACGTTCCTTCGCTTTCTGTTCAAAAACATATAAAGGTTGCAAGTAATAGTGTCCGATCAATTTCTGTAAATCCTGTTACCGGCGAATTTGCTGTAGGCGACAGTGATCATAACATTCATGTTTTTGATTTTGACGGATTCAAATTAAAAAAAACAATTTCTGCACACACTAATTCTGTTTTTTCCGTTCAATACTCTCCGGATGGACATTTTCTTTTTACAACTGGCCGGGATGCACACGTTAAAATATGGGATGTTAGTAACCTGTATGAGCCTGTTATGGATGTGGCAGCACATATGTATGCTGTAAATCATATCACATTCAGTCCGGATGGAAGACATTTTGCAACGTGCAGTATGGACAAATCCATAAAATTGTGGGATGCAAAAACGTTCAGGCTAAAAAAAATAATTGATCGGTCTCGTTTGGCTGGTCACGCGACTTCTGTAAATAAATTACTTTGGACGAGCTATGAAAACCAGCTTGTATCGTGCAGCGATGATCGAATGATTTCGGTCTGGGAAGTAGCCATTTAATATGGTTTAAAAGTGTAATTAGGTCAAATACTTTGAAATGTGCGTCAGATGTCTTTATCTTAGACGGCCATTACGAATTAAATTTAAAGCATATATCCACAATGAAAATTTCAGCAATAGACATACGTAAACATACGTTTGAAAAGATTTTCAGAGGCTACAACCCGGATGAGGTTGACGCATTTCTTAACTCTCTGTCGCAGGAATGGGAGCGTTTTTCGAGTGAAAACAGCATGTTGAAAATGCGGTTGGATTATGCAGAAAAGGAACTCAGCAAGTTAAAAGATATCGAATCCACACTTTTCCGTACCCTTAAATCAGCAGAGGATGTAAGCCGGCAGATTGAACAGGAAGCGATTGAATCTGCGGATAAGAGAATAGGAGAATCGAAAGACCAGGCAAATAACCTGATCGAAGAAGCGGAAAGCAGAACGAATCAGATTATCCTGGAAACAGAAAACCGGTTAAGGAAATTCAAGGAAGATTTTGCACTGGAAATTAGAAATCAGGAAAGGGATTTCAAAGCCATTGAAAATTTCAGGGATAATTTAATTGTACAGCTTTCTTCCCTTGCCAATAATACAATGGAAACCGTTGAACGGTTTGAAAGCAAGTATGATAAAGAATCTGTTTTAAACAGAATGGAGGAAATCAAACAGCATATTGCAGAGATTGAAATTCCTAAAAAACCTGTTCTTTTAACTGAAAGTGAAACGTCTGAGCCGGAAATTGCTGAAGCAAATGTTATCCTGAAAGATGAAGCACCTGAAGTTAGTTTTGAAATTATTCCTGTTCAGGAAGAAATAGAAGAACCTGTTGCTGTTGAAGAAGAAATAGAGATTATAGAAGAACCGGAAGTTGTTGCAGAGGAAATTATTGAAGAAGAGAAAGAATTTGTTCCGGTAGCTGAAGAAGAGGTTATAGAAATTCCTGTATCCGTTGTCAGAGAGACGGATTTAAGTGCTGCTGATGCAGCTACGGAAGCATTGGCGGAGTTACGTAAATCGCGTGAAACACGTGAAACGCCGGTACGTGAAATTGCACGTGAGCAGGAACCAGCACGAGAGCCGGGTAATAGATTCAGAGAAAAACCTCAGGAACCCGCAAAAAGTACAGGCGGATCATTCTTTGACCAAATATAATTTACATTGGGAACGATCTCATTAGAAGGCCTTGAATTCTTTGCCTACCACGGCTATTATCCCGAAGAGCAAAGAATTGGCAATAAATATGCATTGGACATCACGATCAATACAAACTTTATAGAAGCTGCGGTACAGGACAAACTAAGTGCAACAGTTAATTATGAAGCTCTGTATCAGATAGCAGCGAAAGTAATGCAGGAACCGGCGAAGTTACTTGAGCATATAGGTTTTAAGGTGATTGCCAGTGTGAGGGAACAATACCCGGACGTTGAAAAAGTAACGGTACGGGTTTCGAAATTTAATCCTCCGGTGGGTGGAGTTTGTACCCGGGCAACGATTACAATGGAGGGATAAATTTTAATTGTTAAGTATTAATGGTTAATTGTTAATGAGTACAATTTAAAATTTTTAGGAACAGAAATCTTTTTATAAAGCCAGAAAAGTCAACTTAACAAAGTTGACTTTTCTGGCTTTATAAGTATTTGCTCTTTTGAGTTCTTGTTTCTTTAAGCAGGATATTCGTGAGGAAGCGGAATATTGATTCTTTCGTTCCATGGCAATCCCTGTGTATTCAGATGCTCCATAAACGGATCAGGATTTAACTCTTCACAGTTCCAGACACCGGGTTTCATCCATTCATCATTCGTCAGCATAAGCATGGCACCGATCATAGCCGGAACTCCGGTTGTATAACTTACAGCCTGCGCTCTTACTTCTCTGTAACATGCTGCATGATCGCAGTTGTTCCAAACATAATAAGTAGCTTCTTCTCCATCTTTTGTTCCTTTGATCTGGCAGCCGATGGAAGTTTGTCCGGAATAGTTTTCTCCTAATGAATCAGGAGCCGGTAATACAGCTTTCAAAAATTCCAGCGGAATAATATCCATCCCATTAAATTTAATTGGGTGAATGCTGGTCATTCCTACATTCTCAAGCACATTCAAATGGGTAATGTAAGCTTGTCCAAAAGTCATCCAGAAGCGCGCACGTTTTAGCGTAGGGAAGTTTTTTACCAGCGATTCCAGTTCTTCGTGGTAAAGCACATAACTTTCCTTTGGTCCAATTCCAGGATATTCAATCGGTTTGTGAACTGACATAGCTTCTATTTCAACCCATTCTCCATTTTCCCAATAACGGCCCGGCTGAGTAATCTCCCGAATATTAATTTCAGGATTGAAGTTGGTTGCAAATGCCTTTCCATGATCTCCTGCATTACAGTCAATAATATCCAGATAATGCATTTCGTCAAAATAATGCTTGTTGGCATATGACGTAAATACCTGCGTAACGCCCGGATCAAAACCGCATCCCAGCAAAGCCATCAGACCTGCTTCTTTAAAACGCTCCTGATAGGCCCATTGCCAGCTATATTCAAATTTAGCAACATCTTTTGGTTCGTAATTGGCAGTATCCAGATAGTGCACGCCGGTAGCCAGACAAGCCTCCATGATCGTTAGGTCCTGATAAGGAAGTGCGACATTGATCAGCAGTTTTGGCTGAAAGCGTTTGATCAGCATTACTGTTTCAGCAACGATATCAGCATCAACCTGTGCTGTTTCGATGTCGACGCCATGCATTTCCTTGATTTCACCAGCTATTTTATCGCACTTGGATTTGGTACGACTTGCTAGCATAATGCTCGTAAATACATGGCTGTTCAATGCACATTTATGCGCCACCACACTTCCGACCCCGCCGGCACCAATAATAAGAACTTTGGACATGTGTTTTTTTATGAATAATTGGGTGAATGATTGAATAAATGAATTGATAAATCCGATATTGTTTTTAGCTATAAATTAAATGCCGGACATTCATTTATCCACAAATTGCTGACGATTCGTTTAATACAGAAGCTAAATACTGCTTTTTAGTACAATCGTCTTTTCAATTGCAAAGATAGGACGGTCAAGTGTTTTTTTGTTAATTCAGCGTTAATTTAACAAGAAAGCCATGGATATTTTGCTTCTCATTGCAGGGATTGCCTGTTTGCTGATCGGTCTGGCCGGAGCAGTATTGCCTCTACCCGGACCACCATTAAGTTTTGCAGGACTTATTTTATTGCACATCAGCCGTTTTGCAGAATTTAGCCAGACGGTACTGTATACCTTAGGTTTTGTTACGATCGTCATTGCTGTATTGGATTACTATATCCCTGTATGGGGAACAAAAAAGTTTGGAGGAACCAGATTCGGAGCAATTGGCGCAACAGTAGGTATGCTGGCCGGCTTTCTGTTTATTCCGGCAATAGGAATATTTGTTGGTACCTTTCTGGGTGCTTTTTTAGGGGAGCTGATTGGCAAAACAAAAGTTAAAGATGCGTTAAAATCCGCTTTCGGCTCTTTTATTGGTTTTCTTACCGGAATCGTAATGAAAGTAATTCTTTGCCTGATTATGATCGGTTATGCAGTCTCAGGATTGTGGGGGAATATTTGAGTTCAGGTAAACAAACAATTTTTGCATTACTCCAATAATCTGCTATAGAAGCCTTAAAATCCTGATTAAATAAAAAATCCTTGCAGCAAAGCCGCAAGGATTTCTCTTTAACCTAAACTAAATCGAACTTATTACATATTTGTAACGCAGGCATTCTAGTTTTCATTTGATTTTTTTTCATCTTTTTTCACTTCTTCTTTCTTTTTCTCTACTAAGTCGCCTGTTTTTAATGTTTTGGACACAACGATATAAGGGCCGGAGATTATTTGGTCTCCTTCTTTTAATCCCGATAGTACCTCGATATTTTCAAAATCACTGATACCTGTTTTCACTTCACGCATTTCTGCTTTTCCATTAACAGCGACAAAAACAACTTCTTTAACTGCTTCTTCTTTTTGTGCCTTTGGTTTTTCAGGAGCTGTTTCTTCCGGATTTTTGTCTTTATCATCTGTAACCGGGGTATTGTTACGGGTTGTTACAGCAGCGATTGGAACAGACATTACTTTATCTTTTCTGTTCGTAATGATTTCTACTGAAGCCGTCATTCCAGGTTTGAATGGATAAGACCGTTTATTACGTGAGGCCATTAAATCGCTGAAAGAAGTATTCAGAATTTTTACTTTTACTTCAAATTCAGTAACGGCATCAGAAGACGCGCTGCTGGCTGCTGTGGTGGAAGCAGAGGAAGCAAGTCCGGCGGCTGTGTTGGCAATTTCTTTTACAATACCTTTGAATTTCCGTCCCGAAGAACTGTAAGCATCCACATCAATTTCAGCGGTATCGCCTAGTGTGACACGGACAATATCATTTTCATTTACATTGACACGTACTTCCATGTTACTCAGGTTGGCAATACGCATCATTTCAGTTCCCGCCATTTGCGAAGTCCCTACTACACGCTCGCCCACTTCAACGTTCAACAAAGAGATAATTCCGCTTACAGGAGCAAAAATTGTTGTTTTACGTAAGTTTTCAGCCGCATCACGAAGACTTGCTTCTGCACTTCTGATATTGAAAACGGCTGCTGAAACATTTGCTTTGGAAGATTCGAGATCTTGCTTGGCTACTTCATAGTTGGAACTGAACTGTTCAAAATCCGATGCTGAAATTACCTTGTCATTGTACAACTTTTTGTTTCTTTCAAAAATCGTTCTGGATTGTGACAACTTGGCTTCGGCCTGTAAAACTAATGCCTTCGTTTGTTCATGATTTGCTTTGCTGGAGTTGACCGCTGCCTGTGCACGGGCCATTAAAGATTCGTAATTATCCGGGCGGATTTTCAGTAACAACTGGCCTTTTACGACCGAATCACCTTCTGCAACATAAAGATTGGTAATCTCTCCGGAAACGTCCGGGCTCAATTTTACTTCTACTTCGGGCTGTACTTTTCCTGAGGCACTTACACGCTCAATAATGTCTGCGCGTTTTACCTTTGTAAATTCTACTTCGGTTGGCTTTGGCTGTCCGATATATCCGGCCTGTTTTGCTCCGAATAATCCGGCAACCAGGAGTATTATTATTCCTCCTGCAATCCACCACATTCGTTTTGAAGATTTACGCGCCATAATTCGTGTTTGGTTTACGGTTGTTTATTGTCAGGCTGACAAAAGATCTGCTCTGATATTATTTTTTAATTATCTCCTATCTAAAAAAGATACCTGTTGGTCTTGTCTGCTTTTTATTAAAAATCAGACAAGGGTCTGTTCATATAAAAATCAAGGATCTTTGTGCGGAATACGTAGTCGTATTTCGTTTGAATAAGATTTCCGTTTGCTCGGTCAAGATTCGCCTTGGCAATGTTATATTCCACGGAATTAATTGCACCTACATCAAAACGAACCTGTGCTACACGAAAAGCTTCTGAAAATGCCCTTACCTGATTGGATGTGGCAGAATAGCGTTTCGCAGCATTGTTCATGTCAATATAAGCCTGCTCTACGTTTTTACGAATCGTAAGCTGAACCTGCTGCGCCTGGTACTCGGTAGTTCTTTGCTGAAGCTTTGCATTAGCCACATTGTACCGGACCTGAAAATTGGAAAAGATCGGAATTCTTAAACTAAGATTAACGGATGAGTTTCTGTTGAAATTCAGCTGATCCAGGTAACCAAAATGTCTAAGCGAACCGCCGGGCGTTGATACGGTCTGTACAATAGGCAACTGCTGATCATTCACAATAATATAATCCGTTGCCGAAGTTACTACCTGCGTTTGCCCCGGAGAACCATCCGATACAAATCTTTCCTTTGGTGCTACACTTGAAAAAGCTGTATTGATACCTGCATTTAATGATAAGGTAGGCATTGCAACACCACGGACAATTTCTATATTTCTTTTGGCGGCTTCTGTACGCAGCTCTGCAGCTTTCATTTGAGGAAGATTACTCATAGCCGTTTCATAGATCTGCTGAATAGTAGCATCGTAAGCACGAAGATTAGGATCAGCAACCGGAATTCTAACCAGATTGATTTCGTTACTTCCAGCCATGTTCATGAGCTGTTTAAGATTTAGCTTGGCCGTTTCCAGATTATTCTGCGCATTAACCAAAGTCAGTTCGTCATTGGCAAGCTGTGCTTTCAGATCAAGCAGATTACTTTCAGCCAGGGTTCCTGCTTCTACCAGTTTAGTGGTACGCTCTACCTGAAAAACGGATGCATCCACCTGGCGTTGCGCCACAACAATCAATTCTTCATTGCTGATGACCTGAAGATAGGATAAAGCTACATTCAGCATGATATCATTTCTGACAGCATCCAGGTCTTTACGGCTTGCCTGGATATTGATCTCGTTGCGTTTAATTGTATTTTTAATTTGAAATCCACTAAAAAGGATAACACTGGAACCAAGCTGAAATTGGTTCTGACTAATATTTTGCTGCACAAACTGGTTGGTAAACGGGTCAATGTTACGACCGGAATTAAAACCTTGTGCCGCATTGAAGCTTAGGCTTGGCCAGCGCTGCCAGCGCGATTGTTCATGAATGTTGTTATCCAGCTGAACCTGAATTTCGGATTGCTTTACCTGGGGATTGGTTTCCAGAGCAATGCGGATACATTCTTCCAGCGAGTAGGTATTATCTGCTTTTGGGGAAACATTCGTTTGTCCGTAAGCTGATTGAAATAACACAAGTCCACAGACCATCAGGGCTATGCATGCGGATTTTGGTAACGAATTTATCATATAGTATTCTGTGTTAGATGTTCAATATTACATGATGCAGCAAAAAACAACCATCCATTTAGTACGGACGGTTGCATAAGTAGGTAAATGGGTATTTTACAATAAATTATCAATGAAAAAATAAATAGCCAAGCCAGATGCCGGCAAGCACACCTATAAAGTCGGCTATAAGGCCAACTACAATGGCATAACGTGAGTTTTTAATGCCTACCGAACCAAAATAAAGTGCGACAATGTAAAGAGTAGTATCGGCCGATCCCTGAAAAATACAACCCAGTCTGCCCACAAAAGAATCGGGGCCGAATTTTGTCATTCCTTCAATCATCAGTGCACGGGCACCACTGCCACTAAGGGGCTTCATCAAGGCAACGGGCATAGCATCTGTAAAATCACTGTTAATGCCTGAACTGATAATGACATACCGCAGTCCGTTTAGCAAATAATCCATAGCACCGCAGGTTCTGAAAGCACTGATGGCAACCAGCATTCCGACGAGGTAAGGCATTATCTTGACGGAGGTTTCGAATCCCATTTTTGCACCCTCAATAAATACATCAAACACATTTACTTTTTTGTAAAGTGCACCCAGAAGAAAAGAAGTAATGATGAATAGTAATAGGGAATTTCCTGTAACAATGGATATCGTTTCAATCTGCTCTTTTGGCAAGCCACTCAGATACCATAGCAATAGACCCAGAACAGCTGTAACGCCGCCTAATCCTAATACAACAGTTCTGTTGAACAGATTGATTTTTTGCCAAACAGCTGTAATCATCAGACTGACTACGGTAGTAATGTACGTGCCGACTACGCAGGGAATAAAAACGTCGGAAGGGTCTGTTGCGCCTAAGATAGCACGCTGGGCAATAATACTCAGCGGAATGAGCTGAAGCCCGGAAGTATGCAAAACCAGAAACATGATCTGGGCATTGGAAGCAGTATCTTTACTTGGATTTAAATCCTGCAGACTTTGCATGGCTTTTAAGCCAAAAGGTGTGGCAGCATTGTCCAAACCCAGCATATTGGCGCCAAAATTCATGATCATCTGGCCGTTGGCAGGATGGTTTTTAGGTATTTCAGGAAATAGTTTATGAAAAAAAGGACCAATGATACGGGCCAGAATGTTAATCGCTCCGGCCTTTTCACCAACATTCAGGATTCCAAGAAAAAACGTCATCACTCCGGCCAGCGGCAAAGCAATGTCCATTACCGCTACTTTGGAAGAGTTTAATATTCCCTCTACCACAAGTTTCAACGTTTCTGTATCACCAAACAAAATGAATTTTATAACAGCAACAAGGAAAGCGATAACAAAAAAGGCAATGAAAATATAATTAAGGGCCATGTGATGGAGTAGGATGGGTTCAAAGGGTATTGTAAATAATTCAGTTTTATCAGGGTGTAAAATAAATCAAATTCCTGAGATTGCAGCAATGGACGGGATATAGTAGAAAATAGTCGGTAGAATATTCATTGGCTTGTTGCTGTTTTTAGAGCCGATTACCTATCTTCCACTTTACAAACATTGAAATTCATTTCTGATTATGAAAAAGTATTGTTATTTATTTGCTCTGCTTGTATTATTTGCCTGTAACAAAAAGTCCGGGTCGGATGAAAAAAATGAAAGTTCCTCGTCAGGTTCTGGTGAAACAATTTCTGAAACAAGAAAAACGGTAAAGCCCGAAGCAGTGGCTGAATATAGTGAAAAGGTGAAAGATAAAGATGGATTAAATGACTGGAAATTTGCTGTGGAAGTGTTTGAAACAGAGCAGACCTTTAAATATAAAATCAAAGTAAAATATAAGGAACTGGATGCTACAGATGATCTGCTGATACCTAATCTGGGTGTTGAACCTAAGGTTGAATTGAAAAAAGGAGAAGAGCCTATGTCTTGTATCATCGGGTTTTTAGGAAAAGATAATACGTTTAAGGAATTCAAAAGAGTAGAAGTAATCGGAGATGAATTAAAAATCCGCCAGACCAAAAGTTATGGTCTAAGGTAGGGGTGACCCTCGTGGTCGCCCAAATTTGGTTCAAGTCGCCCAAAAATGAACCGATATTCAGAAAAATCTGAAAAGAAAAGGTGGGCACCCATCAAGGACTCTAAATGAAAAAGGGCGGCCACAAGGGCCGCCCCAACGATATTTCGATATTCGCCTTTATAATTACGCCGCGAAAATCTTATCCATAAAATCCTTTATCGTCTGCAACCTTTTTCGGTCTCCACCAGTTACCTCCGCAGAAGCCCAGCCGGAATAGCCCACTTTTTGGAGTGCTTTATTTACATCCGGCCAGTTACAATCCCCTTCAAAAAACTCTACGTCAAAGCCTTTCCAGAGCCCTTCATCCGTCTGCTTTTTAAAGCTGAATTCTTTAAGGTCAATTTTAAGAATGCGTTTGTCCAGTGCTTCAATCCAGGAAACAGGCCAGCTGTAACGAAGTACATTTCCTACATCAAAATACCAGCCAATCATCGGGTTGTTAAAATCATCCACATACCTTGCAGCTTCAATCGGACTGATTAAAAACTGATTCCATACATTTTCCAATGCGATTTTGACACCTGTTTTTTCAGCAGTGGGAAGTAGCTTGGCCAGCTCAGTCCGTGAACGTTCGTAAGCTTCTGAATAAGAAACATCTGCATTAACAACACCAGGCACGACGAGAACAGTTGTACCTCCATATTGCTTGGTATCATACAAGGCCTGCTCAATAGATTTTACACATTCAGCACGTTTCTTTGGATCCGGGTCGGACAGTGGAAGTTTCCAGTGTTTTGAATTAACGGTTCCCGGAAGTTCCAGTCCTGTTTTATCCCTTGCAGCCAGTATTTCCTTCATGTTAAGGTCATTAGGAGAATCAAGTTCAACACCATCATACCCTATGTCTTTCAACATTTTAAATTTGTCCATGACAGACATATCTTCTTTCACCATGCCCCATTTCAGACTTTTTTTGATCATGGGCTTGGCAAGAGGCGAAGTCAGATGCTGAGATTGATGCAGGATAGGAGAGGCAATGACATCAGTCATTGCACCCAATCCCATCGCAGTGCCTGTGGAAACAGCTGTGGCTAAAGCAGTATTTTTCAGAAATTCTCTTCTATGCATAACATACTAAGAGAAAGACGTGATACCAGGTCTTGCAACTTCAACAACCGGAGGCTTCATGTCAAAACTGAAATCAGCTGAACTCTGAGGTCCTAGTTTTTCGGTTGAGTTCATGGCTTCTTCCCATGTTACTCTTTTTCCTGTATAAGCAGCCATTCTTCCCATAATTGCCAGCATTGTACTTTGTGCCATAAATTCGCCGTCGTTTAACGGAGTACCTTTACGGATCGAAGCAAACAATTCATCATGTTCAGTCTGGTACATATCGTTTTGTTTTCCTTCATATTTCCATGGATTCTGACCGTAAATTTCGTGTACATTACGGGCACAGTTTACCATGGCTCTTCCTTTGGTTCCGATGGTTTCAACCAGATAGCTGTTTTCGCAATTTGCCTGCTGTCTGGAATGATGAAAGCCTTTTGCACCATTTTCGTATTCGTAAGTTACTGCGAAGTGGTCAAAAATATTTCCAAAAAGCTCCTCAGTTCTTACCTGACGTCCGCCGGTTCCGGTTGCAGAAATAGGTAACTTTCCGCCCATCGCCCACGACATCATATCAATACTGTGCACGGCTTGTTCAACAATATGATCTCCTGCCAGCCAGGTGTAGTAAGTCCAGTTACGCAGTACATATTGCGCATCTGTCCAGCCTTGTACCCGAGGGAAAGACCAAAGTGTACCTGTATCATATGTATTATAAATGGCAGAAATATCACCAACAGCTCCGTCCAGAATTTTTCCAAAACTGGCACGTTTAGGCTCATGATATCTCCAGCAGAAACCTGACATCAAAGAAAGGTTTTTTTGTTTTGCCAATTTTGCTGCATCCAGAACTTTACGGACGCCCGGTGCATCAACAGCTACCGGTTTTTCGCAGAAAACGTGTTTGCCGGCATTAATCGCAGCCGTTAAATGTTCAGGACGAAAATGCGGCGGTGTTGCAAGAATTACTACGTCAACACCTGATTCCAATACTTTTTTGTATGCATCAAAACCAACAAATTTATGACCGTCGTCTACCTTTACTTTTGAGCCGTGTACTTTCGTAAGGTTTTCAAGTGAAGATTGCAGTTTGTCCGGAAAAATATCCCCCATTGCATGTAATACAACATTCGGGTCAGCTTTCAAGGCCTGGTTAGCAGCTCCTGATCCTCTTCCCCCGCAACCGATCAAACCAATTTTCAGGGTATCGGCATTCGTTCCGCCAAAAGCTTTGTTAGGATTAAGAATTGTGATAGCCGGCAAAGCACTTCCAGCCAGCGCAACGCCTGCCATTTTTAAAACATCTCTACGAGAAGTATTCATGTTAAACAAGGGATTAGGTTTCAAATAATAGAATTCACATAAAATCTTCGAGTTCTACAACTCTTTTTTTTAATTGTATGTGAGGTTTTAAAGATAAATAAATCTCTTAATTTTATCGTCAAAAAATGGTAAAAATCGTTGGTAAGAGCCAGCTAATTCCAAATTTAGCGAAGGGGAAAAGGGTTAACAAATAAATTAAATTTCGTAATCTTTACATTTCTTTATGTTTTATGAATTTAAATCTAAAAAAATATACATCAATCTGACTTATGGCTCAGGATACGATCCAGGATAATTTATTAATTGTTATATCATTACTTTTTGGGGTTTCCATGCTCACAATGCTGAGCGAAAAGCTCCGGATTTCCTACCCAATTTTTCTTGTAATTGCCGGATTATTAATAAGCTTCATACCGGGAATTCCTCATATTACACTCGAACCTGACTGGGTATTTCTATTGTTTCTACCCCCGCTTTTGTACTCTGCTGCCTGGAATACATCATGGAAAGATTTCTGGCAGTTTAAAAGGCCCATTGGTCTTCTTGCGATTGGATTGGTTATATTCACAGCAACAGCAGTGGCATATCTATCGAACGCCATGATTCCTGATTTTACCCTGGCTATGGGTTTTGTGCTGGGCGGGATTATCTCTCCTCCGGATGCCGTAGCAGCTACGTCCGTTCTTCAGGGACTGAAAATTCCTAAGCGCGTTGTCGCTATTCTTGAAGGCGAAAGTCTGGTCAATGATGCTTCCTCACTCATTGTGTTCCGAGTAGCATTGGCAACCTTATTAACCGGCCAGTTCGTTTTCTGGAAAGCAGGTGTCGACTTTTTCTTAGTTTCTATAATGGGAGTCGTCATTGGCTTGGCTATCGCGCACGTTCTTTATCTCGTACACCGGTTTTTTCCGACAACATCAAGCATTGATACTGCGCTGACTTTCATTGCACCTTATTTAATGTATATCGGTGCAGAACATTTTCATTATTCAGGTGTGCTGGCAACCGTTAGCGGAGGCCTGTTTCTAAGTTATCGTTCAAGCGAAATATTTTCATACAACTCCCGAATGCAATCACAATATGTTTGGGAAACCGTTGTTTTTCTGTTAAATGGAATTGTATTTATTTTGATTGGACTTCAGTTGCCGGATATTGTTGAAGGCCTTGGAAAGAACTCAGTCGGCGAAGCAGTGACCTATGCCGTTGTAATTAGTATTGTTACCATTCTGATCAGACTTCTCTGGGTATTTCCAAGTACTTATTTGCCTCATATTTTAAGTAAAAATATTCGGAAAAATGAAGCCAGGCCACCTTGGCAAACTATATTTGTTGTAGGATGGAGTGGCATGCGCGGAGTGGTTTCGCTTGCTTCCGGTTTAGCCGTGCCGCTTACACTGACCAACGGGATAACGGCTTTTCCACAACGCGACCTGATCCTTTTTATCACCTTTGTTGTCATTCTTTTTACACTGGTTTTACAGGGCCTAAGTCTGCCTTATCTGATCAAACGGCTGAAAATTACGGACGACGGAGGGAATGAAGAAGAGCAGGAGATTGCAGTCCGTCTTCGCTTGGCTACAGCAAGTCTGGGGCACATGCAGTCCGTTTATGGGGAAGAAGTACAGATGATCGATGCTTTCATCCGGTTAAAAGACCGCTATGAACGAATGATCGAAAATGCCAACAACAAACTGGCAGAAAAAGAAAATAATAATGCAAAGGCTGACTTTCTGCCTAAATACAGAAGTATGCTGATTGAAATTGTGTACGTCAAACGTGATGAGCTTCAGAAATTAAGAAGGGAGAGGGTTTACTCTGATGAGATACTGAAAGCACGTGAAAGAGAATTGGATTTTGAAGAAGCCCGCTTACGCGATTCACCCTGAAAATAAAAACTCCTTCAAAATTGACTTTGAAGGAGTTTTTATTTTGCTAAATCACATCTCTTAATTCCACTGCACTTCCACGGCGTAATCCTTTAAATCAATGGTAGTAAAATGTTCACCATTCTGACGTTTTAAAGATATTTTACCATTTTGAACTTTGGCAGTTTGCTGTGAAAGTACGTCTTTGGTATTTTTCTTTCTGTAAACAGCGACCAGATTTTCATCCGTAGTTACGTCCACTTCGCAAGACTTTCCTGTTGCGATAATCAGTTTGGAATGATTGGGTAAATAAGGTGCTTTTGCCAGCGCTAACGCCCGGGAAGCCAAAGGGACACCATAACCTACATAATTATTTCCATAAGGATATAAATGTGCTGATTTTTCAATCAGGTCAATCACTTCTTTATTACTAAGACCTGGGTTGACCTGCATAATACAGGCTGCAAAACCGGTAATTACGGGTGCCGACAGCGATGTGCCATAAAGAGAAAAACAGGAAACATTCGGTTTTATATAAGGCAGGAATTCGGGACCAATACTGCTGTACCCGATTCTGTTCCAAAGCTTGGCGTTGGTAGCACCAATGGAAAGAACACCTCTGGCATCTGCCGGAGTAGATACGATTCCCCAGCTCTTATCTTCACCTTCGTTGCCTGCAGAAACCACAATCATAATGCCTTTCCGGTCCGATGCTATTTGTGCTGCTCTGGAAATAGCGCTGGTTTTACCATCCATTTGGGAAGGTTTATAATTCTCAGACGGGTTTGAAAATCCTTGCGCATAACCAAGCGAAGTATTGATCAGTCGAACACCCAGGCTGTCCATCCATTCCATGGCTGCAATCCAGTTATCTTCCTCTCCACGCCACTCACGCAGGGAGTAATCCGTACGAGCCAGATAAAATTTTGAGTTCAGAGCCAATCCATATTGCATCTGATCCTGATTATCAATTCCGGAAATCGCTGCCAATACTTCCGTTCCGTGCATATCTGAAAATGACTCTGCAGTACTGAAAAGCAATTCTCCTGCTCTTCCCGGTTTTACATAATCATGAATACCTAAAATTCTTTTATTGGAAAAAATGTGCTGAAGAGAAAGTGAAGAATCAGCTCCGTAAAAACCTGCATCGATTACACCAACTGTAACATCTTTTCCATTAATTCCTGCTTTTTGAAAAGCATTGGCCTGCACCTGTGACATAACCTGTGCCATTTGAGCGCGTTCAACAGGTTTGGTCTGGGCTATGTAGAAACCTGAAGTCATAGGAATAACTTCCTTAACAAAATCCAGCTCCCTTACTTTTTGCGCCTGGTCGGAAGTAAGGACGGCTGAAACTGCATTAAGCCATTTGGACCGGTTCGCGATTTTTACGGAAATGGCTGTTAACTGATTTTGGTATTCTTTTTGGACTGGCAGATCCGTCTCGTCTGTGGAAAGACCAAATTTATCACGGGTATCAAGGGTTAGCTGAGAAACGGCAGGCTTATTTGATAAATCTTTGTCTTTCAGATAAATCCAATATTTGGGCTGCGCAGAAAGCAAGGCAGGAAGACATAGGAATGCCAGTAGAAATAATTTCTTCATAAATGATTCAATGTAGTTAGGTTCTGCGCGTTGAGTTTTCCGGTGTCACAGGTTATTTTGAAGTGCTTCAATAAGGATACTGTTCCCGGATTACTTTCACTTTTCTTCTGTATAATGTAAGAAGTAAAACGTAATTTTACGAATTAAATTACCAGTTACAAAAATTTAAGTGTATGCGTTATTCATCCATTGATAAAAACCTGTTTATAGAAAACCGCCGCCGGCTTTCAGGTTTGCTGAAGCCTAAGTCACTGGCTATTTTAAACTCCAATGATATCATGCCGACCAATGCGGATGGCTCTATGGGTTTTCGTCAGAATACGGATCTTTTTTATCTGACAGGTGTGGATCAGGAGGAAACAACCCTGTTGATTTTTCCAGGACATCCGGATGAAAAATTCAGGGAGGTATTGTTTATCAGGGAAACGAATGAACTGATTGCTGTTTGGGAAGGCGAGAAATTATCAAAAGAACAGGCGCGTGAAGTTTCTGGTATAAAAACCATTTATTGGACGCATCAATATGAAACTGTTTTCCGGAACATTGTTTACGAAGCGGAAAATGTATATCTCAATTCCAACGAACATACAAGAAACGATTCGCCGGTAGTAACCCGTGACGCTCGTTTTATCGCTGATTTTAAGGAGAAATATCCTTTGCATCAATTGGTTAGATTAGCTCCGGTAATGCACCAGCTGCGTGCAATTAAGCAGCCGCAGGAAATTGCATTGATGCAGAAAGCCTGTGATATTACAAAGCTGGGTTTTGAAAGAGTACTGAAATTTGTAAAGCCCGGTGTTGAGGAATTTGAAATTGAAGCAGAGCTTTTGCACGAATTTATCAGAAACCGTTCGAAAGGATTTGCCTACCAGCCCATTATTGCTTCAGGAGCAAATGCCTGTGTACTGCATTACGTGCAGAATGATAAACCGTGTAAGGACGGCGATATTATTCTTCTGGATGTTGCTGCGGAGTATGCTAACTACGGTTCAGATTTATCCAGAAGCATTCCTGTAAATGGCCGTTTTACAAAACGTCAGCGTGATGTTTATGATGCAGTTTTGCGGGTTTTTAAAGCTTCGAAAAGCATGCTGGTTACCGGAGGACTTTGGGATGAATACCATGTGGAAGTAGGCAAGATCATGGAAAGCGAATTAATCGGTTTGGGATTAATCACAAAACAGGATATTGAAAACCAGGACCCTGAATGGCCGGCTTATAAAAAATATTTTCCACATGGGAATTCTCATTTTCTCGGACTGGATATTCATGATGTTGGAAATAAGTACCGCCGTTTTGAACCGGGCATGGTTTTTACCTGCGAACCGGGCATTTACATTCGTGAAGAAGGATTAGGTATCCGATTAGAAAATAATATTCTGATCACTACTGATGGCAATATAGACCTGATGGGACATATTCCGATTGAAGCCGAAGAAATTGAAGAAATCATGAATGCCTAGAAATACAGCCTTTAAAAACAGCAGAGCCGGGAGATTTTAAGGTCTTTCGGCTTTTTATGCTGATCGTTTTGAATTGTAAGCAATGGAATTATATACTGAAGAACTCTGCAAGCTATTACTATCTTTTTTTCTCGGTGCCATTATTGGTGCTGAACGGGAATATCGTAGTAAGTCAGCCGGTTTGCGAACGATGATTTTGATTTCGGTTGGTTCCACACTATTTACACTAGTTTCTATTAAAATCAGTGGAGATGCCGGTCGTATTGCAGCAAACATTGTTACAGGAATCGGCTTTATCGGTGCAGGCATTATTTTTCGTGAGAACAATCGTGTCGTAGGAATTACAACGGCCGCTATCGTCTGGGTGACAGCGGCTTTGGGAATGGCCATTGGTGCAGGGTTTTATATTATTGCACTTTACACCTTTGTTGTGGCAGGTCTGTCGCTGGTTATTTTGTCTCCGCTTCAGAAATGGATCAGAAGTAGGAATCAGATTAAAAGTTACCGGCTGAAATATGTTTATCAGAAAGAAGATCTGAAAGAATATGAAGCGCTATTTATGCTGTACGGATTAAGTATTCTGGGGGCAGAACAAAACCGCGCTGGAAATTATATGAGCGGTAGCTGGCTTTTACAGGGGTCACTTCATACACATGAGAAACTGACAAAATATCTTCTGAACGATCCTGATATTATCGAATTCGATTTCTAGTAACAGGTGGATCTTAGTAGAATTAAATTTTGATTAGATTTAATAAATTGCTGTTAAAAGTGAGACAGATGCACAAATAAATACGTTATAATTAAACCGGAACAGGAAAATCAGTGTTTAAAATACCAATACCTACAAACCCACTTTTTAAACAATTTTAGATAGTTAATGATCTGAGATTGAATTCTTAAATTAATTATGTCACACGTAGTAAATAAAATACTCTGGGAGATTATAAGCCAGAATACTTCTGACACAGAGTCTGGTTGGCTGATGCAAAAAGGAAATGCTGCGCCCATAGAGTTAATGACAGCCTTTGTTGCTTCTCCAAGATTCTTATCAAAAAAAATTGTTAATGTTGAATTAGCAGAGGAAAAAGCTTTGAATGAAGCCATTCCGGGATTTTTGGTAAATGGATGGAGTTTGGTTCGTCTAGCACGTGTTTGGTTCTTAACACAGCTGGATGCTGCTGATAAAGAAACATTTATCAAAAATATGGAAACGCTTTTTGATACAGCTGAAATGAACGAACTGGTTGCGCTTTATTCTGCACTTCCTGTTTTAGAGTATCCTGAACAATGGCTTTTCAGAGCAACAGATGCGGTTCGTTCCAATATGGGTTTTGTCTTTGACGCCATTGCTTTACACAATCCTTATCCGGCAAAATACTTCAGTGAACTGGCCTGGAACCAGCTTGTGCTGAAAACGATTTTCAATGACAAACCAGTCCATTTTATAACCGGACTGGAAGAAAGAGAAAATGAAAATCTGGCTCTTATTCTTTCTGACTTTGCACACGAACGGTGGGCAGCTGGCCGCTCGGTGGCTCCTAATGTATGGCGTTTGGTGAGTAAATTCATGAATGAGTCCCTTTTAGCTGACATGAAACATTTGTTTGAATCAGGACAAACGCAGAATAAGGAAGCTGCCGCTCTGGCTTGTTATGATTCGGATTATCAACCTGCAAAAGCATTGTTATCATCGTATCCGGAATTTGAAAAATCAATTGCAGAAGGGGCTTTAACCTGGTCCAATCTTGAATTTACAGACTTAAATACCTATGTGCCAACATTGCAAAGATAGTAGCGCCCCAAATCCATCGCATTTTGAGGAAGGCGACGGGCTGGCAAATTCTCCTGCTCACAAGGAAATGGCATGGAGTGAATATAATGAACTGATCAAAGGAATGCAGTTTTTTGATCCGCACATCCACATGGTTTCTCGGACGACAGATGATTATCAGGCTATGCGTAAGGCTGGAATTGTGGCTCTGATCGAACCATCTTTCTGGGTTGGTCAGCCGCGTACCGGACTTTCGAGCTTTAAGGATTATTATAGCAGTCTGGTAGGATGGGAGCGTTTCCGTTCTTCACAGTTTGGCATCAAACATTACTGTACCATGGGATTAAATTCCCGGGAGGCAAACAATGAGCCGCTTGCGGAGCAGGTCATGGAAATTTTACCTTTATATATTTACAAGGAAGGTGTGGTTGGAATTGGAGAAATCGGTTTTGATGACCAGACTCCTGCCGAAGAAAAATATTATCGTTTGCAGCTTGAACTGGCGAAAGAAGCAAAACTTCCGGTACAGATTCATACGCCGCACCGTGACAAAAAACGCGGAACAGAACGCAGTATGGCCATTGCGCTGGAACATGGCCTGGATCCTTCCTGGGTAATCATTGATCATAATAATGAAGAAACGGTAAAAAGCGTTTTGGACCAGGGTTTTTATGCCGCATTCACGATTTATCCTTTTACTAAAATGGGTAATGAAAGAATGGTAAAGGTTGTAGAACAATACGGTCCGGAGCGTATTATGGTCAATTCGGCTGCTGACTGGGGGATTTCAGATCCGCTGGCTCTTCCAAAAACAGCTGCGCTGATGAAAATGCGGGGTATTTCGAATGAGACAATCCGTATGGTTACGTATCAGAATGCGATTGATGCCTTCGGAAAAAGCGGTCAGATTGATATTTCTGATTTTGAAGACGGACTATCCGTTGAGAAGACAGAAAAGTTTCATGGCAATTCAATTTTACGCGGAGGGCAGCAACCAGACGTTTCTAAAGACTCTCTAGTAATCCAATAAAAGTGGCTGAATTAAAACCTTACTTACAATTAACCCGGCCAGCCAATCTGGTAACAGCCGTAGCTGATATTCTGGCGGGCATGGCCATAGCACAATTTACTTTTTCCAGTTTTAATCCGGCTTTGCTTGTTTTAGCGACACTAGGTCTTTATGGGGGAGGTGTGGTCATGAACGATGTTTTTGATGCAAAACTGGATGCAATCGAAAGACTTGAAAGACCAATCCCGAGCGGAAAAGTACCTTTGCCCGCTGCCACGATGATGGGAATGACTTTGCTGTTTGCCGGCGTGCTGGCAGCTGCTTTGTTTAGCTTTCAGAGTGGCATGATAGCGGTTATTGTTGCGGCATTGACAGTAATTTACAACCGTTTTGCCAAGCACAGTGTATTTTTCGGGCCTTTAACGATGGGTATGTGCCGGGGAGGAAATCTACTGCTGGGTATGAGTGTATTGCCCGAATCCTTCCAGCAATGGAGTTGGGTAGCGCTGTTACCCATCGCTTATATTGCTGCCATTACCTTAATCAGCCAGGATGAAGTGCATGGCGGAAAAAGACGGACATTGTATATCGCTGTATTTTTATATCTGGTGGTACTAGCTGTACAATTATATATTGCCAAAACGCAGGGAAATATTCTTTTTGCACTTCCGTTTGTTATTCTACATGCCTGGTTAATTGGACGGCCTTTGTACAATGCGATTCAAAATCCAATTGGACCTATGATAGGGAAGGCAGTAAAAGCAGGCGTTTTATCCTTAATTGTGATGAATGCTTCCTGGTGTATGGCATTTGGTCTCTGGCCAATCGCCCTTTTAGTTCTGGCTTTATTGCCTTTATCAATACTTTTAGCACGCGTTTTCGCAGTAACATAAATTAAGAATGCAGGGAAAAAGATTAAAAATAAGTCTTCTCAACATTCAGTCATTCCTTATTGTTTTTTCAAAATGCAAACCATAAAACAAAGCTTTAAAGTAGAGTATAACTATTCTATTTTTTTTACTAATAATCTTTTTGACAGTACCAATACGTTGCTGAGTAACTTTTTCAGCACTTATACAGAACAAGGATTTCAGCGTAAAGTACTGGTTGTGGTAGACGGCGGATTTCTTTCGTTTCATCCGGAATTAGCCGACAATATCAAAAATTATTTTGCGACACAGGTAAAACATATCCAGTTGGCGAAAGACATTATTGTTGTCCCGGGTGGTGAAGCGTCAAAAAATGATCCGGATTTATTTGAAAAACTGGCGCAAGCTGTTGATATATACGGAATCGATCGTCATTCTTTTGTGATTGGGATTGGTGGAGGCGCCGTGCTGGATCTGGTGGGCTATGCAGCTGCGGTTTCGCACAGAGGCATTAAGTTGATCCGGATTCCGACCACAGTTTTGTCTCAGAACGATTCCGGTGTGGGTGTTAAGAACGGTATCAATTTTCATGGAAAGAAAAATTTCCTGGGCACATTTGCACCGCCGATAGCGGTGTTTAATGATCTTACTTTCTTAAACACACTGGATGATCGCGACTGGCGTTCAGGAATTTCGGAAGCTATCAAAGTGGCCTTGATTAAAGATGAATCGTTCTTTGACTGGATTGAAGAAAATGTAAAGGCACTGGCTCAGCGTGATGAGGCTGTAATGGCTCACTTGATTCACCGCTGCGCGGAAATGCATACCGAGCACATTGGTAGCGGAGATCCATTCGAATTTGGTTCTTCCCGTCCTTTGGATTTTGGTCACTGGGCAGCGCATAAACTGGAATATCTTACAGACTTTGAGGTGCGTCACGGAGAAGCTGTGGCAATCGGCATTGCGCTGGATTGTATTTATGCCAATAAAATTGGTATGCTTTCCGATGCTGATTTGGATCGGATTTACAACGTTTTAGTAAAATTAGGTTTTGACCTGTATCATGCCAAATTAGCTGAAAACGATAAAGTTAACCTTCGCAATGGTTTACAGGAATTTCGTGAACATTTAGGGGGCCGACTTACGATTATGCTTTTAGAAAAAATAGGAAAAGGTGTGGAAGTGCACGAAATGAATCCGGATATTATTGCTGAATCGGTAGATATTCTGGAAAGAAATATCTCTGAAAAGAAAATCTTGACTGAAGGATAAAAATTTCCGGATTTCTAAACCTTTTAATAGTTCCTAAACCAGCAATTATGATTACCCCATACGGCCATTTGACCTATTGCAGCAACATTCATCCCGGAGAAAAATGGGAGGATCACTTCAAGGCTTTACAGGAAAATATTCCTTACATCAGACAGCAATTGGCTCCCGGCGAACCATTTGCCCTTGGTCTAAGGCTTGCGAATGATGCCTCGATAGAATTGGTTAAACCGGAACGCCTGGCAGAATTTAAAGGCTGGCTTGCTGAAAATAATGTATATATCACAGTAATTAATGGTTTTCCATACGGCGGATTTCATGCGACCCGTGTTAAAGATGATGTACATACGCCCGATTGGACGACCTCTGATCGCGTAGAATATACCAAGCGTCTTTTTACTATTCTAGCTCAGATTCTGCCGGAAGATACTGAGGGCGGCGTTTCGACACCTCCATTATCATACCGCTTATGGTGGAAAACTGAGGAAGCCAAGCGAAGTACAATTGACATTGCGACAAAAAATATTCTTACCGTTGTTGATCATTTGATTGCAATTGAAAAGGAATCAGGTAAGGTAATGCATCTGCATATTGAGCCTGAACCGGATGGAGTCTTAGACAATACGGTTGATTTTGTTAACTGGTACCGCGACGATCTTCTGCCGGCTGGAACTGCTTATCTGAATGAGAAATACGGTTTTTCAGAAGAGAAAAGCAAGGAAAAAATTCTGCATTATATTCGTCTCTGCTATGATATCTGTCACGCTGCAGTGGCTTTTGAAGAACCAGAAGATATATTGAATCGCCTGAATGAAGTTGGAATAAAAGTGGGAAGGATTCAGGTCAGTTCTGCTTTAAAAGTGGATTTTTCATCGGATCCTAAGACAAAATATGAAGCGATTAAAGCCTTTGACGAACCTGTTTATTTACATCAGGTTGTAGCGCAAACAGCTGAAAACGGTAAAAAGTACTATCCGGACCTTCCGGAAGCTCTGGAAGACTATAAAGAAGGCGAACAAAAAGAATGGCGTGTTCATTTTCATGTTCCTTTGTTTATAGAATCCTACGGAGTTTTGGATTCCACACAAAACGCAATTATTAAAACATTGGCAATCCATAAAAACATGCCTTTCGCACCTTGTATGGAAGTGGAAACTTATACCTGGGGAGTCTTACCCGAAGATATACAAAAACCTATCGGAGATTCTATTGTGCGTGAAATGGAATGGGTGAAGTCTGTGCTTTTTAATGGTTAATGGCGGAAATTGACCGCCACTGCCTTCGTTTGTTTCCTTACAAACTTTGGCACAGAGTCTCCTGTTTTCAGGCTGAGCATTATTAATACATTCGTTACTGAATTAACTTCGAAGTTAAGATCAAAATGAAAAAAACTGTTGTCATCGATATCGTAGGGCTTAGTGCTAATTTGATTGGAGAGCATACTCCGTTTTTGAAAAAGTATGTGGAGAAACGCCATCTTACTTCCATTAAACCGGTTCTTCCTGCGGTTACTACCACGTCACAATCTACCTACATTACCGGAAAATGGCCGGTAGATCATGGCATTGTCGGAAATGGCTGGTACGATAAAGATGACTCTGAAATAAAATTCTGGAAGCAATCCAATAAACTGGTACAGGCTGATAAAATCTGGGATGCGGCGAAAAAAGCAGATCCTACTTTTACCTGTTCTAAGATGTTCTGGTGGTATAACATGTATTCCACTGCTGATTTTTCAGTAACTCCTCGCCCTCAGTATCATGCGGATGGCGTAAAAGCGCCGGATTGTTATGCTTATCCACCGGAATTAAGAGACGAGTTGCAGGCTAAATTAGGCCAGTTTCCGCTGTTTAGTTTTTGGGGACCAAATGCCAATATTAAATCAACACGCTGGATTGCCGACGCTTCTATGTTTGTAGATGATAAGCATAATCCGACTTTAACGCTTATTTATCTTCCCCACCTGGATTATTGCCTTCAAAAGTTTGGACCTGACTTTTCTAAAATCAGCAAAGAATTGGGAGAAATTGATAAGGTGGTTGAAGATCTGGTCACGTTTTACGAAGCAAAAAATGCCAGTATTATTCTGTTATCGGAATATGGCATCAATCCGGTCAGTAATCACATTGATATCAACCGGATCTTAAGAAAAGAAGGGCTTCTCTCTGTAAGAACAGAACGTTGGTATGAATTGCTGGATGCCGGTGCGTCCAAAGCTTTTGCCGCCTCAGATCATCAGATTTCACACGTGTATCTAAATGATCCGAGTGTGAAAGAACGCGTTATGAAAGTTCTAAAAGCTACGCCGGGAATTGATTTAGTGCTTGACAAAGAGCAGCAGAAGCAATATCATTTAAATCATGACCGTTCCGGTGATATCGTTGCCGTAGCCAAACCGGATAGCTGGTTTACATATTATTACTGGCTCGATGATGCAAAAGCTCCCGACTTTGCACATCTGGTGGAGATTTTTAAAAAGCCGGGATACGATCCGGTTGAAATGTTTATGGACCCTAAAAATCCATTTATTAAACTTCGTGCCGGTTACAAATTAGGAAGAAAATTATTAGGTTTCCGATATCGGATGGATGTAATTCCATTGGACGCCACACTGGTAAAAGGATCACATGGAAGTGTAAATGTACCGCGCGAATATTTCCCGATCCTGGTAACTGATGAAGCGCAGGAGAAAGAAATTGAAGCTGTGGATGTATATGATGTGATCTGGAAGCACTTGGTTTATATCAATCCAGCGGAAAGATTATGAAGCTGTATGCAACTAAGATTGTTTCTGATTTGGCAGAAAGCCTTACTTTTGGCAGATACTTTATTTTAATCAATGGTTAAAGTAAAGTTCTAGTTTAATTTTTTCTCATTCCGGGGAAAGATCATTAGTAGCCAAAGGCAGCATGACTTTTTTAAACAATACAAAAGTAGCAATCATAGGAGGAGGGAGCTGGGCGACGGCACTTATTAAAATTCTGTGCGAACAACCTACTATTCAGATTCGCTGGTGGTTGAGAAACGGGAAGGATATTGAACATATCCGAAAATTTCACCACAATCCCAGTTATCTGAGCGACGTTTATTTACCTCCCAAAAAAGTCAAAGTTTGCGAAAAAACCCGCGATGCAGTTAAAGGAGCGGACTATGTAATTCTGGCCGTTCCTGCTGCTTTTGTTCAGGAATCTCTTTCTGATCTTAATGACTCCCATCTGAAAGGAAAACGTATTGTTTCCGCCATTAAAGGAATGATCCCTGAAGAAAATGTTCTCGTTACGGATTGGGTTTCTGCAAAATTCTATGTGCCGTTAGATAACATGGCTGTCATTGCCGGTCCTTGCCACGCGGAAGAAGTTGCGCTCGAAAAACAATCTTACCTTACCATTGCCTCCACCGATGCAGCTTGTGCAGAGGACTTTTCCAAATTGATGACTTGCCGGTTTGTGACAGCGCATCCCTTAGCCGATTTATACGGTGTGGAATATGCAGCCGTCATGAAAAATATTATTGCACTGGCCTGCGGTATTACGCACGGACTTGGAAATGGTGATAATTTCCAGGCTGTAATGGTTTCAAATGCTATGCAGGAAATCCGGCATTTTGTAACAGCTCTGGATCCCCGTGAACGCCAGTTGAGTACTTCTGCTTATCTGGGCGATTTACTGGTAACAGCCTATTCGCAGTTTAGCCGCAACCGGCTTTTTGGCAATATGATTGGCCGCGGATACAGCGTAAAAGCGGCTCAGCTTGAAATGAAAATGATAGCGGAAGGTTATTATGCAACCAAAAGTATTTACGAATTAAATAAAACGCGGCAGGTAGCATTGCCCATTACAACGGCAGTTTATCGCATACTTTACGAAGAAGAATCACCTTCCCTGGTGATTGAAGAACTAAAAAAGATTTTGAAATAATATTTATATTTTTATTAATCAGTTTACTTGTTAGCATACTGAAAACTGTCTGTTTTTTCATCCATATGAATTATGACTTTGTATAACCGCCTGCTCGCTACTTCTTTTCTGGCTATTGCTATTTCAACTGCATATACTTTCAAAGGATTAAATTCATCAGAAAAGTTGCAAGCTGTTATGCCTGTTAAAGATTTTATTTTCGGGGATAACCGTCCTTTTCCGCAGTGCCATGCTTCTACTTTAATACGTCTTAAAGACGGACAGTTTTTGGTAGCCTGGTTTGGCGGAACAGAAGAGAAAAATCCTGATGTGGCAATCTGGCTGTCAAAAGGGCGTCCCGGGCACTGGAGTGAACCGGTTGAAGTAGCAAAAATAAGGGAAGATGCACATTGGAATCCGGTTTTGCATAACGCGCCGGACGGTACTGTTTACTTATATTTCAAAGTTGGAAAAACGATTCCTTACTGGGAAACCTGGGTAAAAAAATCAACCGACGGCGGAAACTCTTGGTCGGAAGCTTATGAACTGGTTCCAGGGGATAAAGGTGGAAGAGGCCCTGTAAAAGATAAATTGATTGAACTTTCCAATGGAACCTGGCTTTCAGGAGCTTCCAATGAATACAACCGCTGGGAAGTCTTTGTTGATAGAAGTGAGGATCAAGGAAAGACCTGGAAAGCTTCTCCGCACTTGAAGATAGACACCACAGAAATCAAAGGAAAAGGTGCTATTCAGCCTACGCTCTGGGAAACCAAACCCGGCAAAGTACACATGCTGGTTCGTACCACGGGTGGAATGATCGGCCGGAGTGATTCGGAAGATTATGGTAAAACCTGGTCTACGATTGTCAGCTCCCGACTTCCCAATCCTAACAGTGGTATTGATGTAACCAAAGTAAAGGATGGAACACTGGTTTTAGCTTACAATCCGGATGCCAAAGACTGGGGTTCACGTTCGCCTTTATCACTGGGACTATCCTTTGACAATGGTAAAACATGGCCGGATAAAATTGACATTGAAACCGGTAAAAAGACGGATGAATTTTCATATCCTGCTATCATAAGCTGGGGCGACTCTGTTGCTGTAACGTACACGTGGAACAGACAAAAAATTGCTTTTTGGCTAGGCACGAAAGAGGAGATCCGAAAATTGTCGAAAAGTAAAAAAGCAAAGAAATAAAGAAACATATTGTATTATTTAATGAAATAGTATTTATATTGGAGTTATAATCAGCCGTCTCCAACGTTATAAATAGTAGCCATGAAAATAAGTACTATTGTCATTTCTTGTACAGCCATTTTTTTGTACAGCTGTTCACCTTACTATTATGCCCCTAACAAAACCAATGTTCCTAACATCCGTGAGCAAAATGACATACGTCTGGATGCAGGTTTGGGCGGAGGTTTGGTAATGCGTGGTGCTGATGTACAGTTTGCCTACGCACCTTTACCACATTTTGGTATTATGGTTAATAGTGCCTTTACTGGAAGTATACAGCGAACTAATATTGACAATATAGAAAGAGATGAGACTAAAAGCAGTTATCTGGAAGCGGGATTAGGCTATTTTACAAAGCTGGAAGAAAATAATAACTGGGTATTTGAAATATATGGTGGTGGCGGCAAAGGGGATTTCCGGTTGTGGTACAGCCCAGACCAACGTGCCCGGGTTAGTATGAATAAATATTTTATTCAGCCCTCTTTAAGTTTTACACATCCCCGCCGTCCTATTGAGTTTAGCATAGGCTCACGGTTTTCAGGAGCCAGCCATTCATTAAAATATTCTACTCTGATTGATACTGAATACGATTATGACTATCGGAATCTTCGGAATAATATCAAAGGTCCATTATCCGTGTATTGGGAGCCTTCTTTTCGTTTCAGCGGTGGGTTCAAAAAATTAAAGGGATATGTCAGTTATACACCTTCATTAGGTATTTTAAATACGAATGATGATACAAGGGAGTTTATGAATATCAGTTTGGGTTTGAGGCTTACACTTCATGCATCGCGCAAAAAATAAATTATTACTTCGTCTTGTAAATTGCCTTGCAGTTTAACATCATATAACAGAAACAAGTATAAATATACTTATGTGAGGGATTGTGCCTTTTCCTTTCATAAAAGCATAATACGGGCTTTATTTAATGTTTTAAAGCCAAAAATTCATTCTATCTTCGATTAATAAAATAATCCTCTCTACTGCTATCAGCCATTTGCTATTTAAAATGGTTAGGTGTTTTTCAAGACTTGACAGTTGAAAATTAATTATCCTATTTTTTTAATGTATTCGCCGGGTAACTCGTTGCAGCGAATTATTGGAATGTAAGGGTGATATTTCCATTGTAACCAAGAGAAGTGAAAACATCAACCAGCCTTTATGAAAATAGCACTTTTACGTAAATACAGTATTACCTATTTACTGCTTCCCAATCTTTTATTTAGTTTTGGATGGTTCAGGCAGCCTTATTCTTTCATCTTATTTATCGGATATTGTTATCTGTTTTATCTGGAATTAAGGAAAAAAAATGAAGGTGAAAGTCTGATCCGAAAAGATATTTTATTTCTTACTCTGGTTGCTTCTTTGTGGACTTTTTTCTGTGGAGTAGATGGGCTTAGTGCACAATCCGGCGACTGGCTTGCGCATAATGAAAAATTTTATGACTTGTATAAAAGCGAGTGGCCACTCTATTTTTCAGGTATTGACCGGTATGCATGCTATTATTTCGGGTATTATCTGATTCCCTCTTTTCTTTCCAAGATATCAGGACAGTTGGTGCCCATGATCTTTGTGGCTTGGACCTTTATTGGTTTTTTGCTGGGTATGTCATGGATTTATATTCTTATCAACAAAAATAAGTGGTTGATTCTTGTGTTTTTGATGATGCGGGGCACCGGAAAGCTGGTTGTTTTTATTTTAGGAAAATTACATATTATTCAAATAGATGTACCTGCTTTCAGTCCTGTCATAAGATCAATTTTTGACCAGAGCACTTTTGTACCTAACCAGATCATTCCTGCTTTAATCACATGTGGAGTGTTTGCACATGATTATTTTAAGAAGAAAGCCGTCGATGAATCGTTTTTTGTAATTACGCTGGCGTTTGTTTGGGCTATTTTCCCTGCTATGACGTTGATGCTTGTCTATCTTACTGCGCTGATAAACAAATATTTAATTCAAAACAGCTGGAAGGAGCTATCAGGTAAAACTTTCCTGACCTGGTACCTTCTGCCGGGGTTGCTGTTTATACCAACGTTTACCTATTTTTTATCTTCCCAAACCATTGCGATGCAAGGATTTATCTGGCAGTTTGGCGCTGTTAAGGTAGTTGCTTTCAATTACTTTACCGGGATAGCCATTGACTTCGTCGTATTTTACATACTGGCTATGGTGCTGAACAAGAAAGAAAAATATTTTCCGCTTTGGTTTATCCATGTGCTTTTTGCAGGACTTGTACTTCTATCGATTTATCGGATTGGCGTTTTCAGTGATCTGTTTACCAGAGGTTCTATTCCGTTATATATCCTGATGTTCATTGGTATTCTCCGCGGACTTGACCGAAGTATTCGTACTGCTGAATGGCCGGAATCCAGACTTTTTTATCCTGCTTTTATCTTAATAACCGGTTTGTTTATCAATTCGCTGGTTGCTAAGAGTGTATTACTGAGAGACAATGCAGCTGCAAATTTGTACCTGGGACAACGGAGTACGTATGATAAATATGCATACGACGCTTTTTCCGATACTTATCAGACCTTACTTTACGGATATAAAGATAAAGAAGGAGCAAAGCAATACCTTGGTGCGAAAACCTCTGTATACAAAGAATATTTAAGTAAAAAAAGAATGTAACAGGTCTCTGGTCTTTCAGTAAAATTAGTATCCCATTAACTCAAATTCAGAAGTTTCGATCATTTCCACACGTTTCCCCATTTTTTTCTGGATGATTTTCCAATGATGTGCTTCCTCAGGCGTGATCAGGGAAAGAGCTTCGCCTGTGGATTCTGCACGACCCGTCCGGCCTATGCGGTGAATATAATCTTTGGGAGAGCGCGGTAGTTCAAAATTGATTACATAAGGTAAAAACTGAATATCGATCCCTCTTGAAACCAGATCCGTTGCGACCATCACGGTCAATTTTCCGGATTTAAATTTATTCAGAACTTCTGTTCTGGCGCCCTGGCTTTTCTTGCTGTGCATAGCGGCAGCTTCAATGCCGTTTTTTTGCAATTTGATAACCAGGTTATCTGCTGTTCTTGTTGAAGAAACAAAAACCAGTACTTGTTTCATTTTCTGTTCTTTGATCAGATATCGAAGCAGTGGTCCTTTTCTTTCAGGATCAACAGAGTAGGCTGTCTGTTTGATCAGATCCAGGTTTTGCTCTTCTTCTTCAATTTCAATCGTAACCGGGTTTCTCAGAATGCTTTTATGAATTTTTTCTACTTCATCACCCAGTGTTGCAGAGAATAATATACTTTGACGTTTTTTGGGAAGAAGGAAAAAAATATCTTTCATTTCTTCTGCAAAGCCGAGATTCAGCATTTTATCAGCCTCATCTAAAACCAGAATTTCTGTTTCGGAAATGTTGAGCGCCTTTGACGATAATAAATCCAGTAATCTTCCGGGTGTAGCTATCAGGATTTCAACCCCCTGCAAAGCCATCATCTGCGGATTGATCGATACACCGCCATATACCGCCAGCGACTTTACTTTTCTGGGTAATTTTTCTCCAAAGGTTTGAAAAACAACGCCAATTTGTACAGCCAGTTCCCGGGTAGGTACCAATACAAGCGCGGTAATAAATCTGTTTTTGGGGGTATTTTTAGTCTGAAACATTTCCAGAATCGGCAAAACAAAACCTGCAGTTTTTCCTGAACCCGTTTTAGCAATCCCCAAAATATCCTTGCCCTCCAGAATAGCCGGAATTGCTTCCTGCTGAATCGGATAGGGTTGAGTATAATTCTGTTCTGCTATGGTTTTTAATAAGGGTTCGGATAAGCCGAGCGATTTGAAAGACATATGATTTTGGTATTGTTAAGATAAATTGCCTAAAGGCCGGTACAAATATACCAATAAGCCGGCTATCATCTTTCCGAACCCTGAAAATCATCTGGCCGTGCTGCATGAGAAGAATGAATTATCCGACCTGAATTTTACAGCAATAAAAAATATTTAATTCAAAAACACCCTTTCTTCCCTGAAATCATGATATTAAACCGCAGAGAGTTTTTAGAAAAAATTGGAATAGGCGCCCTGCAGATTGGGCTGATCAGTCAGCTTCCCTTGTCGGCTTATGCGTCCGGCGCTCCTGGAATGCAGCTGCCCCGGAGTTTGCCTGAAGCACAGGGCGTAACATCATCAGGAATTTTAGATTTTGTTCAGGCTGTGGAAACAAATAAGCTGAATCTGCATAGCCTGATGGTTGTACGCCATGGAAATGTTGTAGCCGAAGGCTGGTGGGGACCTTATGCCCCTGATCTAAAGCATACGCTGTATTCGCTGAGTAAGAGTTTTACTTCAACGGCTATCGGAATGGCTGTTGCTGAAGGAAAATTAAAAGTGGAGGATAAGGTGGTTTCTTTCTTTCGCAAAGATGCTCCGGCTACTGTCAGCGCGAACCTGGCAGCTATGCGCGTGAAGGACTTACTAACCATGTCAACCGGGCATGATACCGATAGCACACCTTCTTTAAGAAATTCACCGGAAACAAATTGGGTGAAAAGTTTTCTGGCCTTACCCGTAGAACACGAACCCGGAACCTTTTTCGTCTATAATAGCGGCGCTACTTACATGCTGTCAGCCATTGTGCAGAAAATAACCGGACAAACTGTTCTGGCCTACTTAACACCACGCCTTTTTAAGCCTTTGAATATTGAAGGAGCAGACTGGGAAGTGGATCCGAATGGCATCAATACAGGCGGTTGGGGATTACGTCTGAAGACAGAGGACATTGCTAAGTTTGGCCAGTTATATCTACAGAAAGGAGTCTGGAATGGTAAAAAACTGATTGCAGAGGAATGGATAAAAGATGCTACCAGTTTTGAAGTCCAGTCAAAAGGCGGATCAAGAAAAAAAGAGGAAAATGACTGGCTACAGGGTTATGGTTACCAGTTCTGGCGATGCCGGCATGATGCCTACCGTGGCGATGGTGCCTACGGACAATATTGCATTGTTTTGCCAAAAGAAGACCTGGTTGTAGCCATTACCAGCGAAACTTCGGACATGCAGGGCATTCTGGATCAGGTCTGGAATCATATTCTGCCGGGTGTCAAAAATTCGGCACTGAGTGCAGATAAGCAGGTAGCAGGCAAGTTGAAACAGAAATTAACAGCACTGGCTGTACCGATGGAAAAAGGAAAACCGACATCTCCGCTGGTGAGTACCATCAGTGGAAAAAGTTTTAGCATTGGAGAAAATTCTTTGAAGGTTAGTACTGTTTCACTGAACTTCAAAGAAGGTGGCTGTGAGTTTAAAATGAAGGATGCACAGGGAGAGCACGTAGTGGTTTGCGGCTTCAATAAGTGGAAATACGGCACGACAGATCTGAGTATAATTCCACTAAAGCTTACCGCAACGCCGATACCCGGTGAAACCAGAACCAAAATTGCTGCAAGCGGAGCCTGGACAGATGACAATACTTTTGAAATGACCTGGCGGTTTATCGAATCAGCACATTACGAAGTAGTAAAATGCCGTTTTGATGAAGGCAGTATAGAAACAGAATTTCAAAGGAGCCTGGCTATACTTGGAAAAACAAAAGATGCACGTCCTGTTTTAAAAGGAAAATTAGTAAGTTAAAAAAAACAGAATTTCCTTGGCATTATTATTGATAGAATGAAGGCATCGGCCCATGTGTGGCTGATGCCTTGTTTTTTAAAGATCATATCATGAAGAAAAGTTATCTAGTAATGCTTTGTACACTAGCGGGTACAGCACTATTCAGCTGCAATAGCAACAAAGAAAAAAAAGAAGTAGCCGAGTCCGGTGCTGATACTGTTCAAACGGAAGTATCAACGGCCATTGACAGCCTGACTTTACCTGCACCTTTTGCTACGAAATCTTCCGAAAAAAGACCTGATGTTGAAGGCTGGAAAGACGGACAGATGCCGAAAGCTCCGGCAGGTTTTGTTGTTACTAAATATGCAGATAAACTGGAAAATCCACGCTGGTCTTATCAGGCGCCGAACGGAGATGTTTTTGTAGCTGAATCTGCGACTAAAAAAAGTGCTGACCGGATTACCATTCTTCGTGATGTAAATAAAGACGGCGTTCCTGAAATGCGCGAAATTTTTATGGAAAAGTTGAAGCAGCCCTTTGGAATGCTGGTGCTGAAAAATTATTTCTATGTAGCCAATACAGATGGTATTACACGTTATCCTTATAAAACGGGTGATACGAAGATAACAGCAAAAGGAGAAAAAATCCTGGAATTGCCGGCTGGTGGATATAACAATCACTGGACAAGAAATTTGCTGCCTAATGCTGATGGGTCAAAAATATATGTATCGGTAGGTTCAGGAAGCAATGTCGCCGAACATGGCATTGATAAAGAGAAACGCAGAGCAAACATTTTGCAGATCAATCCGGATGGAACGGGTGAAAAAATCTTTGCAAGTGGTTTAAGAAATCCGGTCGGTATGGGCTGGGCTCCGGGTACCAATGTGCTTTGGACTGCTGTAAATGAACGGGACGAGCTGGGCGACGAGTTGGTACCTGATTACCTGACAAGTGTGAAAGAAGGCGGTTTTTATGGCTGGCCTTATTCTTATTTCGGGCAGCATCCTGATCCAAGAATGAAAGGTGAAGGAAAAGAATTGGTGGCAAAGGCTATTGTTCCAGACGTTCCGCTAGGATCTCATACAGCTTCGTTAGGGTTGGCTTTTTATGATAAGGAAAAGTTCCCAGCCAAATATCAGAAGGGTGCCTTTGTAGGTCAGCATGGTTCATGGAACAGATCGAAAATCTCTGGTTACAAAGTGGTTTTTGTTCCTTTTAAAGATGGAAAACCTGCTGGAAAACCAGAAGATTTCCTAACCGGATTTATCGAAAATGAAGATAAAGTGTATGGCCGCCCTGTGGGTATAGCTGTTTTGCAGGATGGTTCAATGCTTGTGAATGACGATGCCGGAGGAACTATCTGGCGTGTGAGTGCCCAATAGAGAATATTAGCTTTAAAAAATAAAATAATCGGCCTGATTCATTGAATCAGGCCTTTTTTGTAAAATTTGACGAAAGTTTTATTGATATAAATTATTCTTCCGAAGTTATAGGACTCCCAACCAGAGTAGAAAGAATTTCAACAACACCGTTTTTATCGTTGCTTTTGGCTATGAAACGTGCTACGTTTTTAATGTCGGGATGTGCATTTTCCATAGCATAAGAGTAATATCCTTTCTGAAGCATTTCCAGGTCATTGAAATAATCCCCGAATACCATAGTTTCTTCAAAAGTTACGCCAAATTTTGCCTGCAAAACTTCCATCGCTTTGCCCTTATTAGCTTGTTTGTGCGAAATATCCAGCCAGATCGGGCCTGAAACTTTGACCTGCAACGTGTCTTGTAAATGCTTGTAATGCGGATAACTATTTCCTTCCGAACCAGCCAGATCACATAATGTAAATTTTAAAAACTGATCGTCTTCCACTTTCAGCAGGTCTTCAACGACTTCATAGCGTTCAAAATATAATTTCAGGTGATCAATAAATTCGGGTTCGTTGCTTTCTACGTACGCTTTTTTCTTTCCGCAGATGACCGCGTAAGTACCGCCAATACTTCTGGATTTAACGATCAGATCTCTGACAATTTGCTGATCCATGTCCTGCACATGAATTTCTTCATCTTGGTAAACGACATAACTTCCGTTTTCAGCTGCAAAAATGACTTCGTCTTTTACTTCATCCAGCGTTTTCAGAAGATTATAATATTGCCTTCCGCTTGCAGCCACAAAAATAATTCCCTGTTCTTTGAGTTTCCTGAAAACAGGTATAAATGAATCGCTTAGCTCATGTTTGGAGTTGAGAAGCGTACCGTCCATATCGGTTGCAATCAGCTTGATCTCTGACATTTTGATGTATTTACTGAATCAATCGTTTGTATAGAGAACGGTGAGACTAAGTAAAAAATCCCCAACCCGAACGAAAATTTATGTTTGTTTTCGCCCAATCCTGCCTTACCACCTATCCAGCCCAAGCAGTTTTCTGCCCAGGTCTGATAGTTCAGCTGTTTCATACTTCAATTTTTCCCAGTTTCTCGGGTCTCCCGGAAAAGCATAACCTTCCGGAGCTTGTCTGTTTTTCCATGAATTGATACGCCATTGACGCAGTTCCTCATCCTCTTCCTGAGCCGGCATCATGGCAATATATTGTGCCATCCGTACCTTATCCTCACTTCTGTTTGCCCGTATTCCATGTGGCTGCGAACTGTTGAAAATCAGCAGATCGCCGGCATTCATTTTAACCTTTACCAGTTCAAAACCGGTTGTATCCGGCTGGAAATGATTACGATCTTCCGGCTGGGTTAGTTTCCAGGTATCATACGTTCTGTACAATTCCGGAATGCACTGGAAGCCGCCCATGTTTTCATCATTCTGATCTGCCAATGCCAAAACACCCTGCACATTCTGTGGCTTTGTTTCAGGATCATAATCCCAGTGAATAAAACCTTTGTAGTCAAATCCGGGTCGCAGCGGAATATTCAGGTTTGCGCGGTCAATGGTTACCCATAGTTTTTCTGTACCCCAGATATCTGTAAATGCTTCATGTACTTTTGGAAACTGGCGGTTATCCCATAAATACTGATGATTATAAACTTCTACCATACCCGTATTGGTCAGTTCTTTCATTTTCATTTCTGCCCGTGGCGGCGCATACCAGGTTTCCTTATCATTTGGATCTTTTTCCTCAAACTCCCAAAGAAAATCAGCCAGCTTTTTCACCTGTTCTTTGGGTACTGCATCTTTAACAACAATATATCCGTTGGTTATCCAAAATTGCCAGTCATCTTCACTTAACAAACGAAGTGGTTTTCCATTGCTCCGGTCATTCAGTTTAACATTGCTAGACTTTGCAGTTGAAGGATTTCCGGGAATATCTTTATGCGCGTTGGTCGGCGCCATGGTAGGAGCCATAGTCTGATTTTTCATTGAGATGATATTTTTGGTTGATTTAATAGGACAAAGTTACTTTCCAATGAAATATTATTTCAACTGCTCCAATAACCAGTATTTGCTCTCTATTGATATTATAGGTAGATTAAATTTTAAAAAAGGGTAAAGGATAGTAGAAAGTAGTTGATTCAAGAATTTGTTATTCTTAATTAAGACAATCCGGGCTACTCTAAATGCTAATCGCTAAAAGCCAACAACCAACTATGAAAATCATCCGCGAAGAAATTGCTCCGGACCGGGGAAGTTCCTTTAAAGTCCTGTTAACACCCGGGCTGAATGACACATTTTTATGGCATTTCCATCCGGAATACGAGATTGTGTACGTGGAAGGCACAAGCGGAACCCGTCATGTGGGTGATCATACGTCGGTTTATGAAGGTAGTGATCTGGTTTTTATCGGACCTGATATTCCGCATCTGAATTTTGATTATGGTGTCAGGACAGCATGTGAGCAGGTTATTATTCAAATGAAGGAAAACTTTCTGGGCAAAGATTTCCTGAATATTCCTGAGCTGACTTCAGTTAAAGCATTGTTTGAAAAATCACATCATGGACTTTCTTTTACAGGTTTAACCAAACAAATAGCAGGGGAAAAACTTAAAGAATTACCCGGCCTTGATCATTTTGACCAGCTTATGTCATTGCTTCACATTTTGCAGTTACTGGCGACTTCTGATGAAGTCAGTATTTTGAACCATGCGCCAGCTGGAAATAAATCGCTGCAAAAAGAGCAGCACCGGATGGACACAATCTATAAATATGTGGAAACGAATTTTGACCAGAAGCCGGATGTCAATTTCATAGCAGAGCAGGTAAACCTTACCACAGCTGCATTTTGCCGGTTTTTCAGGAAGAATGCCAAAATGACCTTTACTAATTTTGTAAACCAGTACCGGATTAATCAGGCTAAAAATTATTTATTACAGGATAAAACGGTTTCAGAAACCTGCTTTGCAGTTGGCTTTGAAAGTCTGTCTTACTTTAATAAATTGTTTCGGAAAATTGAGGATGAAAATCCTTCGGAGTTTAAAAAGCGGTATTTGAAGTAATTTTATAGACGCTTATCACATGAAATACGTCTGTTTTTGCATTATACTTTGATTGAATTCGAATCTTCTTTTAACCGCATGAAAGCGTAAGGGATATTGTATATTTTAGTACGGAATAAACCTTTAACAAAGCATCACTTTATGAAAAAAGTATCCAGATTATTTTTGCTTGCTTTACTGATATCCGGTAATGTAAGTATTGCACAAACAAAAGATCCCGTAGTAGAAGGCATTGTAAAAGAGGCCACTGAAAATTCTCAGCTTGAAAAACTGGCACATGAATTAATGGATGTAATTGGGCCGAGACTGGTTGGCTCACCCCAGATGCAGCAGGCGAATGAATGGGCCGTAGCCAAATACAAAGAGTGGAGCATTCCGGCAAAAAACGAGAAATGGGGCGAGTGGAGAGGCTGGGAAAGAGGGGCTTCGCACATTGATATGGTTTTTCCACGCGTGAAATCACTGGAAGGTACACAGCTGGCATGGAGCCCGTCCACAGGAGGTAAAACGGTAACTGCCGAGGTTATCATTGTTCCGGACCTGGTCGATTCTGTTGCTTTTGCTAAATGGCTTCCGTCCGTAAAAGGTAAATTTGTAATGACCAGTATGCTGCAGCCAACAGGCCGTCCTGACTACAACTGGCAGGAATTTGCCACTAAAGAATCGTTCGACAAAATGAAAAAAGAGCGTGATGCTCAGACAGAAGCCTGGACAAAGCGTATTGCTAAAACAGGTTATTCTCCCCGTACACTGCCGGCAGCTTTGGAAAAAGCAGGAGCAGCAGGTATTGTGGGTTCTCTTTGGTCAAAAGGATTTGGTGTAAATAAAATTTTTGGTGCAACGACCAAGAAAATACCAACGGTTGATATTGCTCTGGAAGATTATAGTTTGTTGTATCGTTTGGCAGAATCCGGTCATACACCAAAAATAAGTGTTAGAGCTGATTCGAAAGAAAATGGTATGGTACCAACTTTCAACACAATTGCTGAAATAAAAGGAAGTACCAATCCGGAAGAATATGTAATTCTTTCTGCGCATTTTGATTCATGGGATGGCGGTACGGGCGCAACAGATAACGGCACCGGTACTTTGACGATGATGGAAGCTATGCGTATCCTGAAAAAAGTATATCTTAATCCAAAAAGAACGATTCTGGTAGGACACTGGGGAAGTGAAGAGCAAGGTTTGAACGGCTCACGTGCCTTTGTTGAGGACCATCCTGAAATTGTTAAAAATATTCAGGCTGTTTTCAATCAGGATAATGGTACAGGACGTGTGGTTAATTTGTCAGGACAAGGATTCCTGAATGCTTATGATTACCTGGGACGCTGGCTATCCAAAGTACCGGATGCGATCAAAGCGCCGATCGAAACCAGGTTTCCGGGTGCTCCGGGTGCCGGCGGCTCCGACTTTGCTTCGTTTGTAGCAGCAGGTGCACCAGCATTTTCACTTAGCTCATTGAACTGGTCTTACGGAACTTACACCTGGCATACCAACCGTGATACGTATGATAAAATTGTTTTTGACGATGTACGCAGCAATGCCATTTTAGCAGCCATTATGGCTTATCAGGCGAGTGAAGATCCGGCTAAAACGTCCCGTGAAAAAAGTATTCTTCCTGCCAACTCAAAAGGAGAGCCGGGTTCCTGGCCTGCGGTTAAAAGTCCTACACGTAAGGGTGGGGTTGAGTAATGGTTAAGTGTTAATGGTTAATTATTAATGCTGGCGCCAGTGTGATTAATCGTAAATGTAAAGTTCTTGAAGTAGTGTGAGAGAAGTCAACTTTTTTGGGGCAGCCTACAATGTTGACTTCTCTCTTTTGTCTAAATAAAACTCAATGTAAGATCAATCTTATCAGTTTATTTCTTCTGTAACAACTGAACGGAACTGTCATTGATCTCAAAGGCTTTGTTATTCAACAAAGTTATTATTTCTGCACCTGCCATAATCACAGGTCCGTAGCCATGCGCAGCGAACGGGCTGATAGGGCGATGGTAGTAAAATGCAGGATCAAAACCCATTCCTGTACCTACACAGGTACCTTCAACCTGTCCTTCTTTATTGATTTTTGTTGAAACCGCATTCCAGGCTAGAAGCGTCATGGGCGCGTAAGTTAGTCCATCTATCCAGCCGTTATTGATTGCTCTGGCAATAGCATACGTGTAAATGGCAGTAGCAGAAGTTTCCAGATAAGAATCATTTCTATCCAGCAACTGGTGCCAGAAACCTGAACCGGACTGATACGAAGCCAGACCGCGGATGTGTGCTTTGAGCAATTCCAGAATTTTCGGTCTTCCGGGATGATTAAGCGGAAGTACATCCAGCAGTTCAACCTTTGTCAGAACCGCCCAGCCATTGGCACGAGCCCAGTGAAATTCAGGATGTTGGGTCATTCCTTCCACCCAGCCGTGCATGTATACGCCTTTGCTCTTATCGAACATTCTTGCCGAGATTAGTAAAACCTGCTTTACGGCTTCGTCATAATATTTTTTGTCGCCTGTCAGCTTTCCCATTTGTGCTAATGCGGGAACGGCCATAAACAAATCATCAAGCCAGATGGTGTTCGGCTGAGGTCTGTTTCTGGCTAACGTCCCGTCTTTCAGCTTATGTTCTTTGTTTAAAATGTAATCAATATGGCTATTAATTAAAGGACGAAAATCTCCGGTTGTGCCAGCTCTTGTTGCTTTAATCATGGCTGCGCACATCGCGCCGCAATCGTCCAGCGCATGCGGATCAACCAATCCTCTGAGTGGTCCGGCTGTTCCCCAGTCCGCATGTTCAGCACTTGTCTTTTTGAAAAAAGGAACAGATTCTGCAATAAATTGAAGCCGTTTGTCTGCATATTCCTTAAACCTGGGATCACCCGTTACATGGCTTGCCAGCAGCATCGAAGAATACGTAACGCCCCATTCATAACTCACAATCCGGTAATCGCCTTTTTGTAATGCCGTGTTCTGGTCAATCTGAGAGAGATCTGTTACGGACTTACCTGTTTTGGTGTCAACAAAAGCTGTTGGTGTAACTTTATTCAGATAGCCATGTATCCGGTTCAAATCATTCACAATATTTTCCTTTTTTACCAATCCGTATGGAATCGGATAGTCGGGCTGAAGCAGATGAAGCGGCGTATTGGAATCATTGGCCCTTGTTTCATTTCGCTGCGCGTCAACCTGTAGCGAGTGGATCAGAAATAATCCTGATAAAATAAATCCTTTCTTAAGCAATGGATTGAATAAAGGTCTGCTGTACATAGATGACTGTAACTATTTATTGTGAATTTTATATGCTGTAATTCGCCTTTCTAGAGAAAATTTTATCTTGTATTTCAGATAAGCCGGGACTATGCTTAGCTTTGGATGAGTACCAAAATTTATTGAAATCACTATGCAGTTGATACAAACCTTAGAAGCACCGGGAGATATACTTCTACTTCGCACTTTTGAAATAGGTTCACAACCTGACGGGCAGCAGGTATTTAAGGCAGAAAAAGGAGAAGTCTGGTGGCCTTCTGAACGTGAGGTCTGGCTTGGATTAGGAAAGGCTCCAAAACTTCCGGCTATATTAAAAATCTTCCGTTCGCTCTTCTTTAAACGTAAAGACCGCTGGCCGGAACAGATCGTGCTGGATGCAAAAGGCAAATCTGCATCCTGGATTGAAGGAGCGGTAAATGGAATGATGCTGGGAGGTTATAATATTCAGCTTTATAAATCTGAACCGAAAGTATTCAGTACTTTTTTTGGAGCAGCAGGAAGATTATTTATTCTGACAGATGAAATTTCAGAAGAGAGTGGAGAAGCAATAGATCTGGCGCAAAAAACGGCTGTGACACAAATGCGCATTATGGATCTGATGAATGCGCCCGGCAATTATAAAACACCGGAAATACTTGCAGATTGGGCCATTGAATCGGGTAGAAAATATGGATACGAAGTAACAGTTTTTGATCAAGACAAACTGGAAGAACTGGGAATGCACGCGCTACTTTCGGTAAGTAAAGGCAGCGATGTGCCGCCTGTCATGATTGTCAGTGAGTACAAACCTGAATCGTATCAAAAAACGATTGCCTTGGTTGGTAAAGGTGTAACGTTTGATACCGGTGGTATTTCTATTAAACCTTCTGCCAACATGCACCTGATGAAAAGCGATATGGGCGGTGCCGCAGCTGTATTGGGTATGGTAGAACTGGCTGCACAATTAAAATTGCCCGTCCGAATTATCGGCGTAATTCCATCCACTGAAAATTGCACGGACGGATCTTCCACAAAACCTGGAGATGTAATCAATTCATACGCAGGAAAAACAATTGAAGTAATTGATACGGATGCGGAGGGAAGATTGATTTTAGCCGATGGATTGAGTTATGCGGTAAGAGAATTTAGGCCTGATGTTATCATTGACCTGGCTACTTTAACGGGAAGTGTGATACAAACACTGGGCTATGAAGCCGCAGGACTTTTTACTTCCAGTGATAATCTGGCTGCTGATTTACTGAAATCAGGGGAGCATACAGGAGAACGTTTATGGCGTCTGCCGGTTTGGGATGAATACAAAGAAGAGATTACTTCGGACATCGCTGACCTGAAAAATTATCATGGGAAACCTCTTGCCGGCGCTATTGTAGCTGCTAAATTTTTAGAAGTATTTACGGACGAACATCCGGAATGGGCTCATCTGGATATTGCAGGAATGGCTTTTGGTGAAGCAGAATTTGCTCCGGGCAGAGCCGGAACAGCTTTTGGAATCCGGTTGCTAAGAGATTATTTATCAGCTTTGTAGCCTGTTGTATACTTGTAATAATGAAATAGTGCATTATAATTTTTATTATTTCATACTACAATTATAAATATTCAGGACATATAAATTTAACGGAGAGTTTACTAGATAAACAGCTTGTTTTTGTTAGATTTGGTAAAGAAGTTTTTACGCTTAGCTTTTCCCTGGCAGAAACACCTGAGATAAATATTGATCACATTAATCTACTTTTATGGCGCGTCCTTTAACTTTTCTATGTATTTCCACGTATTTCAAAGGAAATGATTTTCTAAGAGCCTGTAAAAATGCAGGTAATACGGTCTATTTACTGACGGCCAAAAAACTGGATCAAAAACCCTGGGCGCGAGAATCCGTCGATGAGTTTTTCTACATAGAAGAAGGAGAGGATAAAACATATAATATGGACGAGGTTGTTACTGGCCTCGCTTATGTGATGCGTAGCCGGATGATTGACCGTGTGGTAGCACTGGATGATTTTGATGTTGAAAAAGCGTCATTGATCCGTGAATATTTCAGGATTCCGGGTATGGGACAAACAACCGGAAAATATTTTCGTGATAAACTTGCTATGCGTACCAAAGCGGCCGAATCCGGGATTCTGGTTCCTGGGTTTTGTGCACTTTTTAACGATGAAATTATTAACCGCTTCATTGATGAACATCCGGGCCCTTGGATGATCAAACCTCGTTCAGAAGCTTCTGCAACAGGTATTAAAAAGATGCACAGCCGGGAAGAATTATGGGAGACAATCCATGACCTGGGCGACAAACGCCATGCGTATCTGGTAGAGCAATTCAAACCTGGTGATGTTTATCATGTTGATTCTTTGTCCATGAATGGGAGAGTTATTTTCTCCTGGAACAGCAAATACTTGGCTCCTCCGTTTGATGTAGCACATGGCGGCGGTATTTTTCGTTCTGTCACTGTTCCTTTCGACTCTTCCGAAGCGCATGCACTGGAAACTATTTCTATCGATATTTTAAAAGCTTTTGGATTAAGGCATAGTGCTTCACATACGGAAGTGATCCGTTCGAAGGAAGACGGTAAATATTATTTTCTCGAAACTTCTTCCAGAGTTGGAGGCGCACATTTATCAGAAATGGTAGAAGCTTCTTCCGGAATTAATTTATGGAAAGAATGGGCGAAGATGGAAACGGCAGAGGCAAAGGGTGAAAACTTTAAATTACCGCCCGTACGTAAAGAATATTCCGGAATTATCATTTCCCTAACACGTCAGCAATGGCCCGATATGTCTGTTTTCAACGATCCGGAAATTGTATGGAGAATGGAGGAAGAATATCATGTTGGGCTGGTTGTCCGTTCAAAGAAGCGGGATAAGGTAATTGAGCTTTTGGATAAATATGCGGAAATAATTCAAAGCGATTATCACGCATCAGCCCCTGCACCTGACAGGCCTACTCATTAACTATCTGTAAGCATATACTTTTATTATTTTGATTGCCGGATTAATTACTTCTTATCTGTAATCCCGTCTATAATCTGTTTTAAACCGGATTATAGACAAATGAATAAATACAATCCAAACATTCACCACCGCAGGTCTATACGACTTAAAGGATATGATTATTCAAAAGAAGGTTTACATTTTCTGACATTCTGTTGTCAAAACCGGGAACAGATATTTAATCGTGTCGGGGTTCCTGTCGGGGCGCCCCTGGTGGGCGCCCAATCTCACCAGATACAATTAAATGATGCCGGCAAAATGATAGAAGCTGAATGGCTTTCATTAGCAGATCGTTTTCCCCAACGTTCGTTTACACGAATTCGTCGTCATGCCGAATCATTTTCATGGTATTTTGGAGATTACTGTCGGTGCGGCCCTTATGGCCACCCAAAAAGATTTGATAGCTGGAAAGGAAGAGATGGAATTAGGAAATGGGCACCCACGAGGGGATGCCCCAACGGTAAATAAAACGATCGGAGATATCGTAGACGCTTTTAAATCAATAACAACCGTAAAATATATTCAGGGCGTAAAGGTAAAAGGCTGGAAAAGATTTGACGGAAAATTATGGCAACGGGATTATTATGAACACATTATTCGAAATGAAACCGCATTGCATAATATCACCAATTATATTATTGACAATCCCGGGAAATGGAACGAAGATCGTTTCCATACGTAGGGGCGACCCTCGTGGTCGCCCAGATTGCCCAGCATAATCAATCACCCAAAAAGGGATATTCGGATAAAAAAAGGGCACCCACAAGGGGTGCCCCGACGATAGCCCAATTCTATTATCTGGAACGTTCCGGAATTCCATATTTTAATAAAAATAATCAAGGCAATTTATACGCTTGTCTTCCCATTAGTAGCCAGTTTCCTTTCACTTTCTGCCACGCATACAATACACCTAGTTTTACCTGCCCCGGATCTTTTCCCTTATTAGCCGTATCTCCCGCCAGTTTATGGCGGACAATAGCCAAATCTCCGGAAATTGTAACCGTCTGGTCAGAAATGTCAAGGCGGGTAAAATGAGATTCACCACTGGTAATGGCACGAATAAATTCCTTTTTGTCTTCCAGTAATCCATTGGAATGTCCATAGGAAAGCATGGGCGAAGTCAGTTTGTTTAAAACAGCTTCATCTGCATCTACAATCGCTTTTTTTAATTTTTCAACAGCTTCACCTACTGCCTTTTCATCCGCACTTTGTGCGAAAGTTACTATACTTGTTAATAAGAGTAAGGCGACAAAGAAGATCGTTTTTTTCATTAGTTTTTAAGATTGTAATTTTGAATTAATGATGAAAGCTGCTGGCTGATTACCTGATCACTAAAAGCCGGCTTAAATTTTTACCTGCTCCATTTTCGGTGCAAAAAAGTGCATGACCGTCCATGCAAGCAGATAGGCAAAACCGCAGATAATAAAAATAATATTATACCCACCACCGATATTTCCTGCTGCTTTGTAATTATCCAGAATGATGCCAACCATAAGCGGGAAGAATATACCACCAACGGATCCGGCCATTCCGCCAATACCAACTACCGAACTTACTGCTTTTTTAGGGAACATATCCGAAGCTGTCGTAAAAATATTTGCACTCCATGCCTGATGCGCTGCTGCTGCCAGACTGATCAGAAATACAGCCTGCCAGATATTGGTTGTGTACTGAGCCAGCATAATGGGTGTAACCAGAATGGCAAAAATAAACATGGATGTTTTACGTGCACGAAAAATCGGCCAGCCTTTTTTTATCAGCGCACCCGAAAGATAACCGCCGCCGACACTGCCGATGGTTGTGGCTGTATAAACAATAACCAGCTCCCAGCTTGGTTTTGAAAGATTCAGTTTAAAGGCTTCTGCAAAGTAGGAAGGCAGCCAGTATAAGAAAAACCACCAGATTGGATCCGTCAGCATTTTTCCGAAAATAAAAGCCCAGGTCTGCCGTACTTTAAATAGGTCCAGCCATTTAACAGGTGCTTCTTTGCTGGTATCCGGTTCATTATCACTATGGATGTAGTCAAATTCAGCCTGATTTATACGCGCCTGTTTTGCCGGGACTTCATAGTATCGGAACCAGAAAAATAACCAGACAAACCCTAGTGCTCCTGTAATTAAAAATGCCTCCTGCCAGCCATAGGATCCTAAAAGCCAGGGTACCATAATCGGGGCGACAACGGCTCCGATATTTGCACCGGAATTAAAAATACCCGTAGCTAGCGCTCTTTCTTTTTTAGGAAACCATTCCGCTGTAGCTTTTATGGCAACCGGAAAATTTCCCGCTTCACCCAAACCCAGCAAAGCACGCATAAAACCAAAACTGAATGTCCCGGTAGCAACGGCATGTAATATTGCCGCAATACTCCATACAACTACGGAAATGGTGTAGCCCAATTTCGTGCCAATTTTATCAATAATGGCACCAAAGCCAATAAGAGAAATAGCATAAGCGGCTTGAAAAGCCATGACAATATGACTAAAATCTTTTTCTGTCCAGGCAAAATCTGCTTCCAGTGCAGGCTTCAATAAGCCCAGTACCTGCCTGTCAAGATAGTTGATCGTCGTTGCAAAAAACAGGAGAGCCACAACGCGCCAGCGGTATTTCGTCATGTGGGTTTCCAGCTTTGGGACTTCGGTGGTAAGCATGATAGCGACAGGTTATGAGTACAGAATTAGGATCTATATTTTGACAAATTCAGCTTTTAAGAGAAAATCAGCCAGCGTTTTGGATGTGCCGATTTTCATAAAAGATTCCAGATATTGGACGACATTATCTTCATTTACCCCCATTTTTGTCAAATCTACTCCCCAGATAAAAGGATCTTTTAAAATCAGATGAACCATTTCAGGCAAGGATTGAATTTGCCATTTTTGATGGAAATAGGCGGCACGCTGATCCTGAATCTGGTAATAACTTCCATGGGCAAATCCGTAAAAGTTCTCGTTATCTTTTCTAACCGCCTTCATAAAGAAAATATAAACAGCGAAGCCAAACGTCATGTAATCAGGGGAAATACCAAATTTTTTGAAAAATTCCTGAAAAGCAGGAATTACCCTTGAATTTATCTTGGCAGAGTAGTTATGCGTGATGTTGATCCATTTGTGCCGGATGTATGGATTTCTAAAACGATCCAATACCATTTTGCTAAACTTTTTTGCTCTTTCTTCACTGACCGGATAAGGAATGGCCAGCGCAATTTCCGTTTGGATAAGATTGCTCAGATAGGCAGAAAATGAAGGATCGGACATGGCTTCGGTAACCGTTGCAAAGCCGGAAAGAAATGCAAGACCACAGCCCAAAGTATGTGCGCCATTCAGTAAACGCAGTTTTAATTCTCGATATAATTCTATATCGGGCTCTATAACCACACCAGAATCAACCTCGGAAAATGATAATATACTTTTTACTTTTTGATCTCCTTCAATTGCCCAGAGCCCGTAATATTCTGAAATAATCATCAGGTCATCTTTGTAGCCGAGCTTATTTTCAATCTCCTTTTTTAGTAACTCATCAGGTTTGCCGGGAACGATGCGGTCTACAAGCGAATTACAAAAATAATTATGATGTTCAAGCCAGTCAATAAAAGAACTTTCCAGACCGTTTCGGTGAGCAAGTTCAAGTACGATGGATTCCAGCTTTTTACCATTATCCGCAATTAATTCGGTCGGAACAATGACCAGACCAAAGTCAGGATTTCCAGCAAATGCTTTGAAACGTGTATATAAAAAAGCAAGCAGTTTTCCTGGAAATGAAACAGGCGGCCATTGATAAATATCATCCTGAATCAGCTGGATTCCCAATTCGGTCGTATTGGAAAAAGCAATTTTTATAGCTGGATTACGCGCACAATCGAGCACCAGTGACCACTGAGTTTTAGCTGATAAAACTCTGCTTATGGAGGACGAGATTACAGTTTCCTCAACAAGTTTTCCATTCTGAACGCCTTTCATGGTCAGGGTATATAAATTATCCTGCCTCTCAAAAGCTTTCAGATCACCCTGGTCCGTTGACTTGATGACCACAATCCGTCCGTTAAAAATGCCCTGCCGGTTAGCCTTATCAACATAATAATCAGCTAGTCCGCGCAAAAATGCACCGGTACCAAACTGAATTATTTTTTCTGGTAATTGAAAAATAGAATCTTCAGGGACAGTCACATCCGGATTATTCCGCAGTCGCCTCAAATGTTCACGAAATAACTGATTCATACGTTCTAAATCTTGGTGTGATGATCATAGGATTCTATTTTTTATTTGCCTGTTTCAACAGCCAGGCGGATAATTCCTTAGCTGCATCAAAGTTTTGAAAACTATTATCAATCCGGCGTCCGTCCAGATATTCGTTATAAATCCATGGATCGCCAACCGCAAAAACGGTTCCTTTTCCATACCTGGAAACAGCCATGATGATATCGCCATGATCTGTAAGCGCTGATTTTGCAGGGTTTGACAAGGCAAGAGGAGATAGTTCCTTAATGTATAATTTGCTTGCTGAGGTGAAAATAGTCCGGTCAGAGGTTACATCAATTCTTCCCTGTTCAAACTGAAGGCCCTGCACCATATTTCTGTTTTTATTTGTAAACTGAATACCAAAAACCTTGGCAAGTGCATTGAAATGAGGAATTTCACAGTTTGATGTGTCATTTGCCATCAGCATCAGGACGCCGCCGGCTTTCACCCATTTTTCAATTTCTGCAATATCTTTTGGCTGAACATATTTCGGATTAGCGGTTTCTTTTTTAGTATCGGGATCGACGATAATATAGACATCAATTCCTCTAAGATTTTCAGCCGTGGGAGCGGAGGGAATAGAAACTGTTTCTGCACCCAGCTCACGAAAGATATTTCCCCAAAGCCAGAATCCTGAATGCTGACGGTCTTCCCAGGTATAATGAAAGGGTTCTTGTCCGCCACCGGCATTTTTTCTGAACTCGTGGTTGAAATAATAATCCAGGGCTACCTTTTTATCTTTACCGGTTTTATTTTCAGCGGCTATTTCCATTTCAACACTTGCCATAATAAATGGCCCGACACCTTTCAGGTCATTTTTTCGGATTGGTTCGCTGAGGTAATAGTCATAACTTCCGTCACGGTAAGGTGTTCCGCCAAGTCCTCCGACGCTTACTGTTTTATTCAGGCTGATCAATCCGTCCGGTTCCTTTTCAATAAACGTTTTTAAAATACCTTCATAACCTTTTTTTGCCGTTGCTGCATATGTATCAGGAATATACCCCAGCCGCGAACCCTTTGCCAAAGCATACACAAACATGCAGGAAGCAGAAGCTTCAAAATAATTGCCTTTCCGGTTTCCCTGATCAATAATCTGATACCAGAGGCCTGAATTTTTATCCTGATAATGAGCCAGTACCGGAGCAAGTCTTTGAAGATCTTTTAATAATTCAGCACTTTTTGGATGTTCTTTCGGAAAATAATCCAGCACATCTACGAGTGCCATGGCATACCAGCCCATGGCTCTTCCCCAAAAGTGTGGTGAGCGTCCGGTATTCTTGTCTGCCCATTTCTGTTCACGACTTTCATCGTAACCGTGATAAATCAAACCCGTTGTTTCATCTACTGCATATTTCTCGATCAGCTCAAACTGTTTAGCAATTTCGTCAAAATGTTCAGGATGATTGAAAAGCATACTGTATTCCGCCGCGAATGGTTCTCCCATAAACAGTCCGTCAAGCCACATTTGATTTGGATATCTTTTCTTATGCCAGTAGCCGCCTTCTTTTGTCTTTGGCTGTTCTTCCAGTTGTTTCCAGAGCAGATCTGCCGCTTTTTTATATTTCTCTTTGTCAGGCTGTGTTTGCTGATAAACCGTCAGTAAAGCTCTTCCCGTTGGGATATTATCGAGATTCAAATCCTCGGCTTTGTACGTCCGGATACTTCCGTCTTCTTTTACATACTGATTCAAATCTTTAACAATATATTCAAAATACTTTCCTTCGCCTGTACGGTACCATACGCGTTCTATTGCCTTCAGCATCAACCCCTGCTCATAATCCCAGCGGGTAGCCGTACTTTTTCCAACCAGAATGGAATCTTTATTTCTTGCTATGAATGAATCTGCCATCTGCCGGGACCAGGGGATATGCTGGGCAAAAAGGGTTGCAGATAGGAATAGAAAAAGTATTGTCAGGATAGCCTTCATGCGTAGCGGATAAGCAGTTTTAATGAAAGGATCGATTCAGGAAAGTGTTTATTTAACAAAATCCTCACGCATGGGAGTGAACATATCTATCAGCACACCGGCTTCCAGGCAAACCGCTCCGTGCATAATATTGGAAGGAATATAATAACCATCTCCTTTTTTAAGAATTTGTTTCTTATCACCAATTGTCACTTCAAAAACGCCGCTGTCGACATAGCTCATCTGCGTATGTACATGTTTGTGCGGTGTGCCTATGCCTCCTTTTTGAAAGTCGATCTTAACCATCATCATGGTTTCATTATAAGACATAATCTTACGCTTCAAACCTCCGCCAAGATCCTGCCATGGAATATCGGCATCGACAATAAATTGTTTTCCATTCGCTGCTTTTGCCTGGGAATTCTGAGCAAAGGTTTGTGTGGACGAAGCAAAAAGTATGACGCAAAAGAATGATAGTTTAAGAATCTGGCTAACGTATTTCATTTTAAAAATGTCAAGTTTTAAGTAGTATTTTATTAGACTTATTTTGATAAAAAATCTTCCCGGAAAGGAGTGAAAATGTCTATTAACACACCTTTTTCCAGGCACAAAGCACCATGAACAAGATTAGGAGGGATGAAAAAAGCATCTCCTTGTTTTAGTGTTTTTTTATTTTCTTCAATCGTAATTTCAAATACGCCACTGTCCACGTAGCTTATTTGCCTGTGCACGTGATGATGTAAAATGCCTATTCCGCCTTTTTCAAAAGCAACTTTAACCATCATTACATTTTCATCGTAAGACATAATTTTACGCTTTATGCCTCCGCCCAGATCTTCCCAGCCTATTTCAGAATCGCTGACAAATTGTTTTCCTTTTTGGTCTGTCATTTGTTGTCAAGGTGTTGCGGTGCGCTGCACCTTTTGGTTTTGAGAATCTTTATTTTTCTACAAATATTATGGTGCTCTGCACCGCTTAAACCTCTACTTATCGCAACTCACTGATCGCAACAGGATCCATATCGGTGTAATCTTTATTCTCGCCTGCCATTCCCCAGATAAAGGAGTAATTGGAAGTGCCGCAGCCTGAATGTATGGACCAGGGAGGAGAGATAATCGCCTGGCGATCAGCAACTACAAGATGCCTCGTTTCCGAAGGTTCGCCCATTAAGTGTAAAATTCTTTGGTTTGCAGGAACATCAAAATATAAATAAGCTTCCATACGACGATCATGAACATGGGAAGGCATCGTGTTCCAGACACTTCCGGTTTGTAAAACGGTAAGTCCCATTACAAGTTGACAGCTCTGAATTCCATCCATGTGAATGTACTTGTAAATGGTACGATGATTGGAAGTTTCCATACTTCCTATGGTTGTTGGCGTAGCTTCTTCTTTGGTAAACAATCGGGTAGGATACGTATGATGCGCAGGACACGACAGCAGATAATATGCCGCAGGATTGGCTAAGTCATTACTCGAAAAAGTAACTTCTTTCGTTCCTTTTCCTATATAAATACAGCCTAATTTACTGATTGCTATATCGATTCCATCTGCGGAAACGTTTCCGTCTCCGCCAATATTGATGATTCCGATCTCACGTCTTTCCAGAAAATAATTTGCTTTCAATGACTCAAAAGTTTCCAGAATCAAAGGTTTGGAAACGGGTACAGCGCTGCCGATCATCATCCGGTCATAGTGCGAATAAACCCAGCTGATCTTATCGTTTTCAAAAATAGTATCTATTAAAAAATTCTCTCGTAAAGAGGTCGTGTTCATCTGAGACACTTCTTTACGGCTGCTTTCAAATCTGATTTCCATAGTTTTAGCTTTTGGCTGTTAGCAATTGGCTTTATCAACAGCACATATTTTATTTTTTATTATACCAGTTATCCATTTTCAATCACTTACTCATTTAAAATTATTTTATCGTCCCATCCAGCCGCCATCAACGGTTAATATTGTTCCGCTGACATAGTTTGACGCGTCGGATGCGAGAAATAGAACAGGACCTTTAAAATCTTCCGGCAATCCCCATCTTCCGGCAGGAATTCTGTCTAAAATCGATTTACTCCTGACCGGGTCATTTCTTAATGCCTCCGTATTATCCGTGTTAATATAACCTGGTGCGATGGCGTTTACATTAACCCCTTTTCCGGCCCATTCATTGGCAAGTGCTTTGACTAAACCGCCGATAGCGCTTTTAGATGCCGTATATCCCGGCACATTGATCCCGCCTTGAAAAGTTAGCAGAGAGGCCGTAAAGATAATTTTCCCATAACCCCTAGCCACCATCTCTTTCCCAAGCTCGCGGGAAAGAATAAAAGGAGCATCCAGATTGATGTTCAAAACCTGGTCCCAGTATTCGTCCGAATGCTCTGCCGCAGGTTGCCGAAGAATGATTCCGGCATTATTGACCAGAATATCAATGACCTGGTGCTCTTCCTTAACTTGTCTGATAAAAGTGTGCAAACTTTCGCGGTTGCCCAGATCAACCTGGTAAGGATAGAATTTACGTCCGGTTTGCGCTATTGATTTTTGTATTTCACTTTCTGTGGTAAGGAGTGAAGAAGATACTCCGATGATATCTGCGCCTGCTTCTGCCAATGCTTCGGCCATGGCTTTACCTATTCCGCGATTGCAGCCTGTAACCAGTGCAACCTTTCCGGTCAGGTCGAATAAATTTGTACTATTCATTTAAATAAGTCTGATTACTTTCCGGTTTTTGTTTGAGTGTATCAAAATGTTACTGGAAAGCGCGTATGAATTTTAATCAGTTTAGATTTATTAATCAGAAACATCAAATTAAACCCTACCTTTTTTTGCGCAATCGTTGTCGGGAACGTTATCATAAGACGGAATAAGAAGTTTGATAATCTGACATTACAGATTTAAAGTCTAATTTTGTATATTCACTAAGTAGTAAGGTAAGTAGATTTAATTCAGGAATAAATTGCAATAAACGAATATATTCTTTGGAAACAATTACCATAAAAGATATTGCCCGGGCTTTAAATCTATCCACATCCACGGTTTCCCGTGCGTTGCGGAATAGCTATGAGATCAATACGGAAACTAAAAAGCTGGTTTTGGAATATGCCGAAAAAATGAATTACCGGCCAAATCCGATCGCATTAAGTTTGCGTGACAGCAAGAGCAAATCCATTGGTGTGATCATTCCTGAAATTGCCAATAATTTCTTTTCCCAGCTTATCAATGGTATTGAATCCATAGCCTACAATATGGGTTATCACGTCGTGATTTTTCAAAGTCATGAATCTTATGAGCGTGAGGTTGCCAACACAAACTATTTGGTATCGAGGAAAGTAGATGGGTTGCTGGTCTCGTTATCGAGCCTTACTACCAATATTGCTCATTTTGAAGAACTGCTTGATAAAGGTCTCCCCATCGTTTTTTTTGATCGGGTTCCTAAAAAAGTGGATAGCCATAAAATTGTAGCCGATAATTTTGATGGCAGCTATCAGGCCACGCAACATCTGATTAAGACCGGAAAAAGGAAAATTGCACATATTACCAGTCCGACTTACTTGTCTATTACGATGGAACGGCTTGCCGGATACCGCAAAGCACTTGAAGATTATTCAATTCCGTTTGATGAATCGTACATAAAATATTGCCATCACGGTGGAATGATGGTGAGTGAAAATGAAGCAGCTGTGCAGGAATTGCTGGACATGGCCGAGCCACCAGATGCTATTTTTACGGCAAGTGACCGGATTACGACTGGTTGTATGTCTGTCTTACATCGCAAACACATCCGGATTCCTGATGAGATTGCTCTTGTTGGTTTTACCAATATTGGCGTGGCAGAGTTGCTAAATCCTCCGCTGACTGCGGTAGTTCAGCCAGCCATGGATATGGGTCAGCAGGCTACGGAGCTTTTGATCCGGTTGATAGAACATCCAAAAAAACCAACTATTTTTGAAAGCCGGTCATTGAAGACATTTCTGATGATCCGTGAGTCTACTGCCGGAAAAACGGTTGATATTTCCTGATAATTATTTCGTTCATGAACGGTACTTCCACCATTTGTCTTCCCGTCAATTCTGCTCTTTTCAACTTTCGTGTAGCGGGTGTAGCGATACATAACAGAAAATTACTGTTACACAAAACGCCAACAGATAACTTCTGGAGCCTTCCCGGCGGACGAGTGGACATGTTTGAATTTTCAAAAGAAACGCTTCTTCGGGAAATGCTGGAAGAAATCGGTAAAACTGTCGAAGTAGGAAATTTGCTGTGGGTAGCTGAAAACTTCTTTGAATACAATGACATTAAACATCATGAGATTGGCTTTTATTATCAAATGCAAATTCCTTCTCTGGAAGATCAGGAAGATTTTGTAGTTGTTGAAGAGAAAAACAAACTGTTATTCCACTGGCAGGATGTACACCAAATTGTCAAAGGAAGTATTTATCCTGAATTTATAACTACTGATTTGCTTCTTAATACAACCTCCATACAGCACATCACACTTGGCCTTAAAAATCTGAATATTGTTTAATCTGCTTTTTAACCAATCTTTATTGACATTTAAACCAATTCTTAAGTTTTTGTAAGGCTACTTTTAAGGTATTGAATAATAGTCTTTAACTTATTGATCAGATTGAGATTTATAAATTATTAGTCTATTAATATTGTAGATTAAATAGATTAATGATATATTTGCTTTCAGATACTCAAACAGGTACAAAACCCTACGATTATGTATTACGAAATCGAAGATGAATTGGGTAATATTTCTACCCTTCAGCTACAAGAGAGAGAACCGGATGAGCAGGTTGAAGCGTTGAATGCAGGTGATTTTGCTCCCTTGTTTTATTTAAAATCCCGGGATGGCGTTCAGGTAACTTCCGTCTCAGGATTTTCGGGTGCTGATGATTCCAGATCGCTTATGGATCTGATTGCTTATAATCCCTTGGTTTTGAGTTTCTACTGTCCTTGCTGGGGAAGTTATGCACCTAAACATCTGGCGGTTTTACAAGAATTAGCTCCACAAATTGAAGCCTTTGGAGGGCAGCTTTTAGTATTGACCAATGAATCTCCAAAACAAATTGAGCGCATCTCAAAAAAGCTTAATTTAGATTTTGTAGTGGTTCATGATAAAGATTTTAATGTTGCCCGTTCGTATGGTGTATATTCTGAAACTTCGCCGATCTGGGACCGTATTGCCGGTATTTCTGAGGAAGTTTTTACGCCTTCGCTGTTCGTGATCGGTAAAGACAGAAAGGTAGCTTATACTTTCGTCGATGAGAATTTTGACGGAACACCGAACCGTAAGGAAATACTTAAATCTGTTTTTCACTGGAAAGAAAGAAAATAAAAATTATTAAACATACCCTCTATCACCGGCAGTCTGGCTGTTTCAATTATATTTGAATCAGTCCGGCTGCCGGTTCTTTATTTTCATTCTTGTTCTATTGTTGTTATGCCTTCTGCCTCATTCGAAATCCGGTCAAAATTACCCAAGGTGGGTACGACCATTTTTACACGTATGTCAAAACTGGCTGAGGAGCATCAGGCAATTAATCTGGCGCAGGGTTTTCCGGAATTTGACTGTTCTCCTGATTTACAAAAGCTTGTGGATAAATTTATCCGGTCAGGTAAAAACCAATATGCGCCAATGGCGGGTGTGATGGCCTTACGGGAAGCGATTTCGAAAAAAGTTTTTGCTGCTACAAACACAGAATATCATCCTGAATCAGAAATTACCATTACCAGCGGTGCTACGGAAGCGCTTTATGTGGCGATTTCTACCGTTGTAAATCCGGGAGACGAGGTGATCGTTTTTGAACCGGCTTATGACAGTTATGTTCCTGCTATTGAAATGAATGGAGGAATTCCTGTTTTTGTAACGCTTGATCCACAGTATGAATATATTGACTGGGAAATAGTTCGTTCAAAAGTTACTGAAAAGACAAAGGCTATTGTTGTCAATACACCTCACAATCCAACAGGGAAAGTCTGGACAGCTTCGGATCTTGAACAACTTGATTTATTAGCTGAGAAAAATAATCTTTTTGTGATTAGTGATGAGGTGTATGAACATATTGTTTTTGATGGTTTACAGCATATTTCTGCCGCTTCTATTCCTTCTTTGGCAGCAAGAACATTTCTTTGCGGCTCTTTCGGGAAAACTTTTCACGTGACGGGCTGGAAAGTAGGTTATTGTCTGGCTCCGAAAGAGTTTACGGCTGAATTCCGGAAAATACATCAGTTTATGGTTTTCAGTGTGATCACGCCTTTTCAATTTGCCATTGCAGAATTTTTGAAAGAACCGGATCACTATCTTAGTCTCTCTTCTTTTTATGAAAGAAAACGAAACATTTTCAACGAGGCGATTAAGGATACAGGCTTAATCCTGAAACCATCTGAAGGAAGTTTTTTTCAAAATGTTTCCTACCAGAATTTATCAGAAGAACATGACCTGATACTGGCTGAAAGATTAACAAAAGAAGCTGGTGTTGCATCGATCCCATTAGCTGCTTTTTACGGAGAACCAACGGATTTTCGTGTACTCAGATTTTGCTTTGCCAAAAACGAGGATACATTGCTGAGAGCCGCTGAACTATTGAATAAAGTGAGCTGGAGCTAAAAGATTGCACGCAAAGCAAAAAAGCGGACACCGCGCGGTTAAAACGCAGCGTTCGCAAAGATTAAAATTTAGCGATCTCCCATGTTTACCTTTGTTCTCTTTGTGTGAAATAAAAAATTATTTTTTAAACAGAATCGCCTTTATAGGTTGGATTCTGGTAATGATTAAGGTCGGGATCATCAGGATTAATGCAGAAACGACGATCGTTATCACATTAATCAACAAAAACGTAGCCCAATCAAAAACAATCGGTACTGTGTCCATATTGTAATTGACCGGATCCAGCGGAATAATTTTGAACTGATGCTGCAGCCAGCAAAAAGATAGTCCGGCTATATTTCCAATCAGCAACCCGCGCCTGACCATATACAAACCAACGCGTAAAAATACTCTTCTGATTTGCTTATTAGGACTGCCCAGCGTTTTCAAAAGTCCGATCAGCGGTGTTCTTTCCATGATCATAACCAGCAGAATGGAAATCATGTTGAAACAGGCGACGAAGAGAATTAAAGTAAGAAAAACGGCCGTATTTCTATCCAGCAAAACCAGCCAGTCAAACAGCTGCCGGAAGGTATCTGTCACTTTTTGAAGGTAAACAGCAGGAGGTAATATTTTTTTAAGCTGAAAAGCAACGTCATCCAGCTGTGCAAAGTCCTTTAAATAGACTTCGTAGGTACCAATAGAATCCGGTCCCCAGCCGTTCAGTCGCTGGATCAGTCTCAAATCGCCAATAATTAGACGATCATCAAATTCTTCCATCTGGGTATCATAAATGCCGGTTACTTTCAGTTTTCGCGGACGGGGCGGATCCTGCAGGGAATACATGATAACTTCATCACCCGATTTAAGTCGTAGTTGAGAAGCAATTTTTCGGCTGATCAGAATTTCAGAAGAATAGCCATATTTAATGGAAGAGGAATCATTGAGGCCAATCAGTTTTCCTTCTACCAGGGAGCTTTTAAACAGATTCCAGTCATAATCTTTGCCTACACCTTTTAGCAAAACGCCTTTTATTTCATCATCCGTTTTTAAGATCCCGGATTTATGCGCGACAGCTTGCCAGTGACCGATTTCAGGCATCTTTTTCAAGGCATCGGAAACAGGGTTTTTAATATTTAATGCACCTTCTTCATAGGTATTTCCCTGAGCAAAAGCAGTAATGTTGATGTGTGCGCCAAAAAGAAAAACTTTTTGCTGGATGGTATGCTTAAAACCGATCAGAACGGCAAAAGATATAATTCCAACGGCAACACCAATAGCAATGCTGGCCACGCCAATACGTGAAACCGTAGCTGAAAAAGAACCGGCTTCGTTATTCCGGATACGTTTGGCGATGAAAGAAGGAAATTGCAAAGAAATCGGACTTTTAAAATAGATGTATTTGCAAAAGTAGGTAAAATATCAACGGTGATGAAAACAGCTTTTGATATTACTGGCCTGATTATTTGTCAGCGTTGCCAATAAAATAATTCTTCTGGCCTTTTTTTGTTATGTTGCCGGAGAATCATAATGATCAGAGTTAAATAGCCGAAAACAAAACCGCATAGTACGTATGTCATTGATAAAAGTAGCTTCGGGTGTAGTAAATCAAACGCCGATGGCGTGGAGATCCAATACAGAACATATTATTCAGACGATAGAGGAAGCAAGAAAGCAAGATGTTACTTTGCTTTGTCTGCCGGAATTGTGTATATCCGGTTATGGCTGTGAAGACTATTTTTTTGCTGCTGACCTGGCTGAACAAGCTTTGAAATGTCTTCTGGAGATTGTAGATGCAACGGCCGGGATTGTGGTTGCAGTTGGTTTACCAGTACGTCATAACAACAGTTTGTACAATGCAGCCTGCCTGATTTCAAACAAGCAGATTGTAGGTTTTTACTGCAAGCAGAATCTTGCCAACAATGGTATCCATTATGAAGCGCGCTGGTTCCGTCCCTGGCCGGTGGGTTTGGTAGAAAGTATTGAAATAGACCAAATGCTGTATCCGATCGGTGATATTATTTTTGATCTTTCGGGTGTACGGATCGGGTTCGAAATCTGTGAGGATGCCTGGGTTTCTAATCGTCCGGGCCGTCGTCACTATGAAAGAGGTGTTGATATTATCCTGAATCCAAGTGCAAGTCATTTTGCTTTTCAAAAATTTATGACGCGTGAAAGGCTGGTACTTGACGGTTCCCGATCATTTGGATGCAGTTATATTTATACTAATTTATTAGGTAATGAAGCGGGACGAGCCATTTATGATGGTGATGCGATGATTGCCTCCAATGGAGAAATGCTGGTAACCAGCGACCGGTTCAGCTATGAAGATTATCTGATTATCACCGCTGTTGTAGATACGGATAACACGCGCTTAAACCAGTTACAGAATAAAATTTCATCTAACAATAAAGATAAAACCTGGCGAATTGCTGCCCGCTTTGATTTTCCGGATATCAGTCCTGTACCGCAGCAGGTTGCCGAGCTGGAAACATTTGAAAAAGGCGGAGCTTTAAAAGAAGAAGAATTTGCACGGGCAGTTTCACTTGCACTTTTTGATTACCTGCGGAAAAGCCGTTCAAACGGATTTACTATTTCACTTTCCGGAGGAGCTGATTCCTGTGCCTGCACGGCCTTATGCGGATTGATGATCCGGCTGGCTGATGAAAGTATTGGCTTAGATCGTTTTAAAGAAAAGCTTTCTCACATCAAGGAAATACAAACTGCTAAAACAGAGGAGGATATCGCTTTTGCTTTGGTGCACAATATTTACCAGGGGACAGAAAACAGCTCGGAAGATACGCTGGAATCAGCACGCTCTCTGGCCGAATCCATTGGTTCTACTTTCTATAACATCAATATCAATGGCTTGGTGGAAACCTATAAAGGCTTGATTGAAGAACAGATCGGCAGAAAATTATCCTGGGAAACGGATGATATTGCGTTGCAGAATATTCAGGCACGCGTGCGTGTGCCTGGTGTCTGGCTGCTGACCAATTTATCCAATCACCTGCTTTTGGCTACTTCCAACCGTTCAGAGGTTGCGGTGGGTTATGCAACCATGGACGGTGATACATCCGGAAGTATTAGTCCGCTGGCAGGAATTGACAAATATTACCTGCGTCAATGGCTGCGGTGGCTGGAAACAGTAGGATGTGAAGTAAAAGGAAAACATATAAAGATTGAGGGTTTGAAAAAAGTAAATTCTTTACAGCCCACAGCAGAACTCCGGCCTTTGGAATTGAACCAAACCGATGAAGCCGATCTGATGCCTTATGACTTTCTGGATGCTTTGGAAAAGGTAGCGATACGTGATAAAAAGTCGCCGGTTGAATGTTTTAAAAACATGGTGGTGCGCTATAAAGACGTGTATCAGGAACCACAAATTTTAGCCTGGACAGAACGTTTCTTTAAGTTATGGAGCCGCAATCAGTGGAAACGTGAGCGTTATGCACCGTCTTTTCATCTGGATGATCTGAACCTTGATCCGCGTACCTGGTGCCGTTTTCCTATTCTTTCAGGCGGCTTTGAAAAAGAACTGGAAGAATTGAAAAGTTACGCAGAAGGTAAGGGCGGAAGAAATGGGAGAGGAAGAATCGGTTTTTAAAGTTCTCACGCAAAGAGCGCTTAAGATTAATTACTTAGGGCTCTTTGCGTTTTTATCTTTTCTGCTTTGCGTGAAACAATTTACTTAATCATTCCATATTTGGCACGGGCCATTTTTTTTGACATACCGTCAAAGTGCCACCATTCGGTTGTATTTACAGTGAAGCCTGCTTTTACCATTGCTTTTCGGAGAATAGTGCGGTTAGCAATTTGCTTTGAAGAAAGCTTTCCCTGTCGCAACATTTCCTGTTCTGAGCGGGGATAAGCGAGTGGTCCGAAAAAATCATATTTTGTTCCCATATCCAGAGGCGTACCTTTTTCGTCAACAACAGTCAGGTCAATGGCGCAGCCGTAATTATGGTTGGATCCAATTTTAGGATCTGCCACATACTGGGTTTTCTGACGGAGAGGAATTTTCAAATCATCAAGAGCATCCCAAAGTTTGTACTGTACCGAATTTGGACGGGCTGCATCGTAAACGAGTAGTTTAAAACCCGGTTTCTCCTGATTAAGAAATTTGCTGGCCTGAGCAAGTTTTTTTGCCATTTCAGGCTGAAGATATGCGTGAGTCAGTTCACCGTAAACATTCTTTTTCATGAAGTTGTCCGGAGTGGCATATTTCAGTTCAACCAGAATTTCGGGATCAAGCGTTTGAATATTGACAAGCCCCTGATTAAGCATTTTTTGTTCGATGACAGGAACATTCTTGTCTGTTTTTTTCTGAGCCTGAATGGAAGTGAAGAAAATTGAAAAGACAAAAACAGCTATTAAAACCTTAAAAACCGGCATAAACTTCAAAACACTATGGATTATAAAAATAAAATCCGGTTCTCCTTTGAAAGGAAAACCGGAATTTTAATATCTGTTTACCTTAACTTTTGACAAACCTCCATCGAAGTTAATCATGATTTTCTTGGTTGATTTATCAAATCCCGGCGAACGGTAAAGCTTGTCATTTATTTTTTCAAGATCATCAAAAGTAGTCAGATTCAAGGCTCCGTCAATCCGGATTTCACAGCCAACTGATTTTGGAATTTCTAAACCAATGGAAGCTACACCGGATTCAATCTTAACATTAGCCATATCCAGTTTGTCGCCAAGGCGAATATCCAGATCAGCTACGCCCGTGCTCACTTTCAGCGTTTCCACTTTATAATTGCTAAGATCAAAATCACCATTTCCGGCACCTAGCCCCATATCAATCGTCCATATAGGTCTGGTATTAAGTTCAATTTCGGCTTTATTGCTCAGCTCTCCCTGGTTAAGTTTAACATTTCCATCTTCCATTTTAAGATTGACCGTAGCTGTATTAGCAAGTTTGTTGATTGACGTATTGGATACGAAACCAAGTACCGAAGAACGCGTATCTGCTTTAAACAATTTATCTGTATTCCCTTTTAAAGTAAACGAACCTGCACCGCCTTCCAGATTAAAATTAGCTTTCTGGATAAAATCCTCCATTTCGTACTGGTAAGAATTATTTACAGGCTTTTTATAACTGTTTTCTTCTTTCCTGTCACTTTGGTCTTCCTCATAATCCTCGTCTTTGTCGTTGTTCTCACTTTCGTCCTCAGAATCATTCTCCTCGTTGTCGTCGAAGTCATCATGATCATCGTCATTCCAGTTAAAATTCCATTTATCATTATGACGATCAAAGGCGCGGTCCGTCCGGTTGACAAGTCCTCCGAAAACAGCAAGAACGATCAGCAAACCCACTAAACCTCTGGCAGGTGCATACCGGTTGGCTACTATCAGTACGACTCCTGCCAGAATCAGCAATACCGGCCAGTAGGGCAATACAGCGTCCCAGTGAAAGAAAAAGATATTCAGCCTGCGCAGAAGCCAGAAAATACCTATGATTATGAGTGCTCCACCCCAAAAAATACTTCTTGAACTTTTCATGGCATTTAAATATTTGAGTGGTTGGTATCGGAGCTTATGTAATTACGCAATAGAAGTAAGGCACCGGAAATAATCAGGATAACAGGCCAGAAATAGCCCTTAAAGTCAAATCCGGTTAATTCTTCTACAAGAAACAGGGAACCTATAATAATAAGTATGATGCCCCAAAATATATTTTTAAAATTCATGGCTAGATAGCGGCAGTGGCCGCAGTTGAAAGTTGAAAATGATGTCGGACCAAAAAGGCCGATCTCTTACACTTTACTTTTGTTCTAATTTACTTTAATGATGTCATCATCACCAAGTTCCCTGGTATCGTTAGTATCTCTTGGGAAAGTGCCGGGATTATTCGGTTCGGTTGTGCCAAATGGCGTGTAAGGCTTTGGATCCGGAGTGGGCGTATGAGGCTCTACCGGGTCTGTTGGCGGAGGCGTTGTCGGATACACCGTTGTATTTCCTTCCTGTTCTTTATCACGTTGACGAAGAATTAAAAAGGCACCAATGATGATCAATGCTACCGGCCAGAAATAAGGCTTGATTTCGTACCAAAGCGGAAAGTCATCAACCAGCATAAAAATACCAAATAAAACCAGGGCTCCACCTAAAATTTTGACGGTCTGATCCGAGCGTTTTTTCTCTGCTTCCGGATCGTGAACCTTGTTTGCTATGGTATCAAAGTTGTGAACATCAGCTGTACCTGTTGGAAGTACGGCCCACAAAATGATGTATAAAATTCCAGTCCAGCCAAAGCTTGGCGGTATGGGCAGAAATAACATCACGACAAATAAAACACGGACTATAACGACATCGATCTGTAAATACTGTGCAATACCGGAAGCAACTCCTCCAAATACAGCCTGATCGGGTATGCGGTGCAATTTCTTTTCCATTTCGTTGTTTACGTTTATGTTGTAATCAAAGGTAGTGGGTTATACAAGATACTGCAAGCCAGAAAATTATTATCGGTTCGATAACGTGTTAAATGGCGATTTGAAATGATTTCCGATTTTTCAATTTCAATCTTAGCTTAGATAGCACTCGTTTTAAATACAATTTAGGAAAATAAAGCTATGAATGAATGCTTACTCTTCTTCCAAAGCTTCCAGAATATCCATCATACTGCCAAAATCTTTATAGCCTGGACGAATTTCTTCACTTCCGCGCAAAGCAATGCCAATCTCAGGAAAGTTCTCAGTCAGTTTATGAACAGTAGCTTCATCATCCAGGCCAAAACCAATTAATATAGGATTTTCTTTTGCCAGCCCTGATAAAACCTGAATCCATTTTTCAGTCAACTCCACATTAGCATCGCTTTCAAGCAAAAAGTAAGCGACATAATCACCATAACGGCTTAAGATTGAATAAATATCATTTGAATCATACGTATCAACGCTGACACGCAGAATTAATGGCAAGCTCAACTCACTCTGTAAGTAGGCTAACAAACCGGGCGATTCTACCTGAACATAGTGCACAGGATAATTTGCCAATGTTTTGAGAAGAAGCTCAGGGTCGGTCTGATTTGTTTCTGCAACAAGCTGCACGCCGGCAAGCCAGGAACAGATTTCTTCGAATTTTTTAGGAGATATATAGTTAGAGGAATCTTCGTCGATGGAAAAACCAAGCATTTCTACACCCATTCCTGCACAATAACGGGCATCGGATAAGTTGGTAACATTACTGATTTTTACGGTTCTGCTAAGCATGCTGATGATATTTGTTGCGAGTAATTGTATTGCAAAGATAATTCATCAGGGGAATTATCCTGTTAATAAATTAATTTTTGGAAGGCTAGGATGAATTGGTGACTTAAGTCTTATTAATCCGGGCTAAAATAAAATAACCCAAGGCTAAGGCCTTGGGTTACGAGTCTACAGGATATTTCCGGTTTTAGCCAAATTACTTTTTTACTTTACCGAAAACTTATATTCAGTCGAAGTTTTATAGGTTTCACCCGGCTTTAATTCAGTAGTTGGGAATTGAGGCTGATTTGGTGAATCCGGGTAATGTTCTGTTTCCAGGCATAGTCCAAAACGTTTTGCATACGTAGCACCTTTACCAGTCAGCGTACCGTCAAGGAAATTTCCGCTATAAAACTGGACAGCAGGTTCTGTCGTATACACTTCCATAAAACGGCCGCTTTCAGGATCTTTCACCGTTGCAAAAAGGAACATGTTGTTATCAGTACGGTTTAAAACCCAGCAATGATCATAACCGCCACCATTTTTAATTTGCTCATCAGCAGTATCATTTATCCTTTTTCCAATAACGGTTGGTTGGTTGAAATCAAACGGAGTCCCTTTCACAGCCCTCAGTTTTCCGGTTGGGATCAATGTCGCGTTTACAGGCACCATGCTGTCTGACTTAATCGAAACTTCATGATTAAGAATATCACGTTTTAAACCCGTCAGGTTGAAATACGAATGATTTGTCAAATTAAGAACTGTCTTTTTATCCGTGGTAGCTTCATAGTCAACGCGTAGTCCATTGTCATTTGAAAGCGTGTACGTCACTTTAACATTCAGATTTCCGGGATAGCCTTCTTCACCGTCTTTGCTCAGATAGGTTAATTCAAGACCTACAATGGAATCTTTATTAATTTCCGTAGCTGTCCAGAGTTTTTTATTGAAGCCTTCTTTTCCGCCATGCAGGGAATTTGGACCATTATTGACAGCAAGGTTGTATGTTTTACCATCCAGATTGAATTTTCCGTTGGCGATCCGGTTTCCAAAACGTCCTACCAGTGCACCAAAAAAAGGATTTTCCTTAAGGTAAGGAGCCAGCGAATCAAATCCAAGCACCACATCTTCCCATTTCCCATCCTTATCCTTTGCCGTCAATTCTGTAATAATCCCACCATAATTAGTGATTTTTACAGTCATTCCATTGGCATTTGTAAGCGTATAAAGATCAGCTTTTTTACCGTCGGGAAGGTCTCCGAATACTTCTTTCGAAATCTTACTGGTCATTGTTTTACTTTCGTTTTCGTTTTTTGTTTTTGAGCAGCTCATCAGACCAATGCCAATGAGCGCAGCGAATATAAAGGATCGTTTTTTCATAAGATAATACGGATGTTATTAAGGTTAAGCATTCAATATAATTTCCTCTGTTCCGTCAGTAATTTTCACCCTGTAGCAGGGCAGCTCAATTTGAAATTGATCCTGATAAGCTTTCTTCATTTTTGCTTCAAAATTTTCAACGGCTTCTTTTCTTACCAGGTTGATCGTGCAACCGCCAAAACCTCCCCCCATCATACGCGCACCAATAACCGCTTTGTCATTGAAGGTTTGTTCAACAAGAAAATCAAGTTCTTTGCAGCTCACTTCATATTCATGCTGAAGTCCCTGATGCGTTTCGTACATTTTTTTACCAAAGCTTTCGAGATCGCCTGCAGTCAGGAAATCACATGCTATCTGAACACGTTCAATTTCTTCTGTAATGTATTTACAACGGCGATAAACTATATCACCCAACTCTTCTTTGTGCTCAGCAACAATAGCCGGTGAGGCATCGCGCAGACTTTTTATAGCAGGATCATATTTTTGGAGAATGGATACTCCTTTTTCACATTCCAGACGGCGCGTATTATATTCCGAACTGGCCAGAGAATGCTCCACAAGCGTATCACAAAGTACGATTACGTACTTATCCATTGGAAAAGGGAAATATTCATATTCCAGCGAACGACAATCCAGACGTATTACGGCTTCTTTCTTACCAAAGCCGGAAGCAAACTGATCCATGATGCCGCATTGAACGCCTACATATTCGTTTTCCGCTTTCTGAGACATCTTTACGATAGAAAACCGGTCTAATCCTAAACCGAAAACTTCATTTAACGCAAATAACAAGCAGCATTCCAAAGCAGCAGAAGATGACATTCCGGCTCCCTGAGGCACATCACCACCGAAAGCAGTTTGGAATCCTCCGATATTGAGCCCTTTTTTATAAATCTGCTCAATAATACCAAGTTGAAAATAAGCCCATTTTTGATCGGGCTTGGAAATATCTTCTACCGAAAAAGTATAAGTCTCATCCAGGTCAACGGCATACAGTACCACTTGGTTGTCCGTACGGGGAGAAATAGCAAAATAGACAGCCTTGTCTACACTGGCTGGCAATACAAATCCATTGTTATAATCCGTATGTTCACCAATCAGGTTAATTCTGCCAGGAGAGCGGAATAGCCTGAACTTTTCTGTGCTGGTATCATCGCCAAAATGTTCAATGTACTTTTTCCGGATACGTTCGGCGGTGTTTGTTTCTGTACTTATCATTTAATTTTGTTTATAATAGAATTCAGTTATCGGATAAACTGATCCTGTCTATTTTAGATTAATACCCTTTCGTCAGGTTTACTTCATTCATCGGAGTTCCTCCGCCTTCCAGCGCTATTATATTATTCAGGAACAAGTCAACCTTACCCACGTGTTCGTTGGCATGACCGCCACCTGTGTGCTGGCTGAGAATAACATGCTCCATTTTCCAGAGCGGGCTTTCGTTTGGAAGCGGTTCAATTTCTGTTACATCTAAAACGGCACCACCCAGATGTCCTGAATGAAGTGCATTAATGAGTGCTTTTTCATCCGTAGTACTTCCACGGCCTACACTCGCATAGACGCTCCCTTTTTTCATTGTTTCAAAAACCTGCTGATCAGCGAAATGGTTGGCTGAACCTGGTAAAGTATTGATAACAAGGTCTGTATTAGGCAAAGTATCTAATAATTGTTCTTTTGAAGTAATATCTGCGCCGGGGGAAGTTCGGGCCATCATATGTATCGTACAGCCAAATCCCTGTAAAAGAAGCTGTACGGTTTTTCCAATTGACCCGGCACCCAGAATTACGACTTCCTGTCCGGAAAGTAAATGTAATTTTGCACGCAGAGGCGTTCCAATCCATTCTGTTTTTTCTTTCAGCAAGGTCAGTTTATCCAGTCCCCGGTATAAAGTCAGTACACCGCCTATAATAGATTCAGCACAGGGACGGGCAAACCAGTCACCCATGTTGGCTACTTTTGTTTCACTGTTTAACTGCACGGAAGCGTACTGATCAAAACCGGCAGAATCCAGCTGCCAGAATTTTAAATTGTTCAACGGCTGCGAAAACCATTCCAACGGTGGGTTTCCTAATACGTAATCTGCTTCATTAAATTTATTCTGGGCATCCTCCTTCGACTGAGTATCCGATTGAAAATGGATGGTATATTTTGGAGAAAGCGCTTCCAGTAACCTGTTCCGGAGCTCTTCATCAAGATTGGCATGACAGTATATGATCATCGTTTTTATATTTAAAGTGGGATTATGCCTTGTTTTTACCTGCAATAAGTAGAATTATCTTTCATCATTATCTAAAACGTTTTATGAATGAATTAAAAAAACTGATCCTTAGAGCTATGTTAAAAGATCAGCGGTAAACTTTCTGATTTTATTTGATGGGGAATTAACTTCAAAGATTTATGATTATTTTTTTTGCCCTTGATTTATAAGCTGCTGTTTCATATACTATATTTTCTTCAATAATCAGACGTAATTCATTTCTGATATCAGGATAAATTTTTGATAGATTAAAGAGAATCGTCAAAGAAAAAGCCTTCATTGCAACAGGTGTATCTTTTTTCTGAATAAAACCAAAGCACGCATCCATTACTTCTCCATGAAATTCTTCCGGAATAACCTGGTTTTCTAAAATTCTTAAACTGTTTCGGATCACTGCATTGTGGATATCTGTTCTCTTAAGCTGATCAACCAAATTGCCTATATAGAGCCCCACAATTTCCGGTTTTTTCTGTGCCGCCCAGCTAACACTCCAGGCTGCCCGTTGTGCCACACGAATATCCATTGACATAAAACAATCCATCAGATCTTTAAAATTGCCGTCGGATAAAACCGCAAATTCAGTAATCGAAAGGGCGTGTTCTTTTGAGTGGATCTGTTGTTTCAAAAGTTCTTCCCGTATATTCATAAAGATTGGTTTTAATCCGAATTTAATTTGCACAATCAGCAATTTGAAATATCAAGTGTTTATGGATTGTCTTTTCTGTCACCCTTCCAGGGTTATAATTGGATAACTCTGTTTAGTGCTATAAAACTGTCACCCCTTCGGGATTTTATTGCTTCTAAAATCCCGAAGGGGTAATAGTTTTATAAAAAAATACTCGGCTGTCTGAAGATTAACCCTGAAAGGGTGACACAGCAAACCCTGTAAATTTTATTTAAACAAGCCTGCTAAAATAACTTTTTTTTGATTTTCGACTAAATCAACTTCCAGCGTTTTTGTTCCCAATTTCAACGTTTGTTTTCCTGAATTTCCGGAAATTAAAGTTACTGAAACCAGTTTTCCATCTTTCCATTGCTCATCCACTGTTACATTTCCTCTTGCTTTCAAACCCTTCACTTCACCTGTTGGCCAGGAATCAGGTAAGGCTGGCAATAATTCAATTATGCCGGCTTGTGATTGCAAAAGCATTTCAGCCACTCCGGCCGTTGAACCCATATTTCCATCCAGCTGAAACGGCGGGTGCGCACAAAGAAGATTGGAATAGGAGCCGCCTCCGTTTGTCATGTTCTCCGTTTTATCACCCACTGGTCGAAGTATTCTTTTGAACAAAGAGTAAGCGCGGTTTCCGTCTTGTAGCCTCGCCCAGAAATTTACCTTCCAGGCTAGCGACCAGCCGGTTCCTTCATCACCTCTGGCATCCAGCGTCACTCTGGCAGCTTTTGCAAATTCAGGAGTAGCGGTTGGTGAAATCTGACGGCCGGGATGCAAAGCAAACAGGTGAGAAACGTGGCGATGTTTGTTCGTTGAGTCATCCACATCTTCGTTCCACTCCTGTAATTGTCCCCAACGGCCAATTTGTGGAGGCTGAATCTGATCCCTGATTTTTTGTGCTTCCGAAGCAAATTCAGGATCTATTTTCAAAACTTTACTTGCCAGAATGGTATTGGATAAAACATCCCAGGCAATCTGATGATCCATGGATGCACCCGTAGAAATGCCGCCATGTTCAGGCGAGTAGGAGGGTGAAGAAACCAGAAAACCGCTTTTACATTTTGTCAGATAATCCATCCAAAATAGCGAAGCCTCCTTCATGATCGGATAAGCTGTATTTTTTAAATATTCTGTATCCTTTGTAAAAGCGTAGTGTTCCCAAAGATGCTGACTTAGCCAGCCCGCACCGCCGGGGTAAAATCCCCACGGAAAACCCCATCCTGGTGAAGTATAGCCATAAGCATTCAGCATAGTATTAACCGTCCAGCCACGGGTATTAAAAAATTCCTTTGCAGCCAGTTTTCCCGGCTCGACGATCGATTTAGTGAAATCGGATAGGGGAAGATAACACTCCGAAAGGTTGGTCACTTCTGCCGGCCAGTACAGCATCTGGATATTAATATTGGTATGATAATCATTTGCCCAGGGCGGATTGGTACTGTCATTCCACTTTCCCTGCAGACTCATCGGCATGGTGCCTGGCCGTGTCGAGGAAATCATCAGATAACGTCCATATTGAAAATACAGCACTTCAAAATCCGGATCACGCGTTCCCTTGAAATAAGCAACTTGTCGTTTGTCAGTCGGAACTGTATTATTGATTTCTGCGCCTAAATTTAAGGAAACCCGATCAAAAAGATTTTTGTAATCTTTTTGATGCTCAGCCTGAAGTGCGGCTTCATTTTTACCGGCAACAGCAGCCATAACCTGCTGATTTTTCTTTTTGTAATCGTTGCCTTTGTAGGTTGGATACTGATAGGTGTAGTCGGTTGATGCAGTATGTATTAAAGTTACTTTTCTGGCGTTTTTTACCGTAACAATACCGTCAGCATAACTTGCTTTTCCATCAGTATCAATACGGTAAGTGGTTTCAAATTCCTGTTTGTTATCTTTCAGGCTTCCGCCAAAAATGTACTGGTTCTTTTCAAATTTCTCATATTCCTTTTTGTGAGGCGTAGCAAAGCGGATGGAATAAGTTTCAGGTGAGGTTGATTTAAAATTGTAAACCATCACTTTGGACGGATAATTACCAAAAAACGTTCTTTCAAATTTTTCCTTACCTGCTTCATAGGAAACCCTTCCGGAGGCATTGGAAATGTCCAGTTCGCGGTGGTAATTTTTAACAGCACCGGTATGTGAAACGCTGACATATAAATCACCCATGGGCTGCTGCGCACCAAAATCACTCGACGGCGTATTCTCCTTTTTCTCGTGGATAATTCCCGTCATTTCTGCACTGGCGAGCTTGTCTGCTTCAGCCAATTTTCCCTCTTCCAGCAATGCTCTTACTTTTGGAAGTGTTTTATAGGCATCTTTTCTCAATCCAAAATTGTAATCTTCATTCGCACCCTTGCCCCCGGCCCACAAGCTTCCTTCTGAAAACTGTAACCGCTCTTCTCCCGGATCGCCAAAAAACATCACACCCAGATAACCATTTCCGATTGGTAAAGCCTGTGTCATCCAGTCTGTTGCGGGAGCATCATACCAAAGTTTTAAAGTGTTTTTACTTTCTGTTTTTTGACAATAGGCTGATATAGAGAGCAGATGTGCTAAAATGAAAGAAAGAAGAAGCCTGGAAAAGCGGATTGACATACGTAAGGATTTTAGGATTTTGTAGCACAAAGTAAATAAAAAGCCCTACGCAAAAGCGCAGGGCTATGGAATATTCCTTATATATTTTCTGACTACTTAATCTCTCCAACCATTTCTTTCGGTTTAACCCAGGCATCAAATTCTTCCGGCGTCACATAACCAAGAGTCACCGCAGTTTCTTTCAAAGTGGTTCCGTTTTTATGTGCTGTCTGAGCAATTTCTGCTGCTTTGTAGTAACCAATTTTCGTGTTTAAAGACGTTACAAGCATCAGCGAGTTGTTCACATGTTTTTTAATGTTTTCATGCAAAGGCTCAATACCTACTGCACAATTATCATTAAAGGAGACACAAACATCACCGATCAAACGTGCTGAATGCAGGAAGTTATAAGCCATCAAAGGTTTAAAAACATTCAGTTCGAAATGTCCGTTTGAACCGCCGATACTGATCGCGACATCATTTCCCATTACCTGTGCAGCCACCATCGTCATGGCTTCACACTGCGTTGGATTTACTTTTCCAGGCATAATCGAACTTCCTGGTTCGTTGTCAGGGATATGGATTTCCCCGATTCCTGAACGTGGTCCGGAAGATAACATACGAATGTCATTTCCAATTTTCATCAGACTGACTGCTACTGTTTTCAAAGCACCGTGCACTTCCACAATCGCGTCGTGAGCAGCCAGTGCTTCAAATTTATTTTCAGCCGTTATAAAAGGAAGTTCGGTCAATGCAGCAATATGTTTAGCCACATTTTCTGAGTAACCTTCCGGCGTATTGATGCCGGTCCCTACCGCAGTTCCACCTAAAGCAAGTTCTGAAAGATGTGCAAGTGTGTGCGAGATAGCGCGCAGGCCATGATCCAGCTGCGATGCGTAACCCGAAAATTCCTGTCCAAGCGTTAATGGCGTCGCATCCATAAAGTGGGTACGGCCAATTTTTACAACATGTTTGAAAGCCTCTGCTTTTGCTCTCAAAGTATCTCGTAATTTGGTGATTCCCGGAATCGTCACATCAACCAAAATCTTATAAGCAGCAATGTGCATCGCCGTCGGGAAAGTATCATTTGACGACTGCGACTTATTCACATCATCATTAGGATGCAAAAATTTAGTTTTGTCTGACAAATCACCGCCTTGTAAAACGTGACCGCGGTAAGCAATCACTTCATTGCAGTTCATGTTCGACTGCGTTCCTGAACCTGTCTGCCAAACCACCAAAGGAAATTGATCTTCCAGACCTCCTGCTAATATTTCATCACAAACTTTTCCGATCAAATCGCTTTTTTCCTGTGGAAGCACACCTGCTTCCGCATTGGTCATTGCGGCTGCTTTTTTCAGATAGGCAAAGGCTTTGATAATTTCCTTCGGCATTTTATTGATATCCTGTGCAATCGGGAAATTCTGGATAGAGCGTTGCGTTTGCGCGCCCCAGTATACATGAGCAGGAACCTGCACTTCGCCCATGGTATCTTTTTCTATGCGGTATTCCATTTTATGACTTTGATAATGTAAAATGAATGAATCAGATTTGAACGGTAAAGTTAGGGCTGGACGTTGATTTTCTGGTATTTTTTTGTGGATAAATGTTTTGGTAAAGAAATAACACAGATGCGACAACATGGAACTAATAATGTTGCTTAATCGGTAAAAACAGTTTATATTAGTACAATATATTGTAATAGTAAGACTCAAAATAGTACCTGAAAGCAGCTATGACACATACGATTATTATAGAAACCAAAGATGATAAGGATTTTGAGCTTATTAAGAGTTTAGCGGATAGGCTTGGACTTCCTGTAAAAGAACGACATGTAGAAGGTCTAACGGAAAAACAAAAAGCGGCTTTTCAAAATCTTGTAGGCAGTTGGGTGGGAGATGAAACAGGTGATGAATTGGCTGCCAGAATTCACAATTCAAGAAATGATGCTCCGAGTAACATAGAATTATGATAGCGTATTTACTAGATACAAATATCTGTATTCACTTATTAAAAGATCAATTTAGTATCGCTCAAAAGATTGAAGATATTGGCTTGTCTTCATTTTGTATTTCCGAAATCACTGTGGCTGAACTAATTTATGGGGTTGAAAATGGTAATGATATCCAAAGAGAGACAAACTTGAAGAATATAAACCAGTTAATTTCAGCCTTTTCGGATCGAACGCTCCTGATTGGAGATTGTTTTTATGAATACGCTCGTCAGAAATCAAATTTGAGAAGAATTGGCCGGACCGATGGAGAGTTTGATTTGTTAATTGGGTCTACTGCGATTGTGAATGATTTAATATTGGTCACCAGAAACACAAAAGATTTTATTAATCTCAATGGAATTAAGCTTGAAAACTGGATTGACAGCTGAAATGTTAATTAAAAATCACTTCTCAAACTATAATTCTCCCTGCCAAAAAGATAATTTATCTCCCACTGATTTTGATTAAGTAACCTCTTCACTTAATTCCAATACATCACTTTACCGGACTTCAATTTTCTATAACTTTGCCACCGTTCTTTGTGAACGCCCGTCAATCGGGGTAATGGTTTTCGCTTTTGGTTCCCTCAGCCAGATCAGCAGAAATTAAAAAGGAACCGTGTGAAATTCACGGGCAGTCGTGCTACTGTAAGTGCCAGCCTGAACATCAGGAGCGTTTTTACCCTCGCGACCCATTGTCATATTTTATGATGAGAAGGGCGGTAAAAATGGTACAAGCCAGGAGACTTGCCTTTACCCTCAATGGCCATTCCCTCACGTCTGGGGTTTTGTCACGCATTGATTTTACACTTTTGTATTGTTTATCCGTTTATTAGCTTCAAGCGTTATTTTGGAGGTATGTTCAGTCCATTCTGTACAGCACAGTTTTGATTGGCGGACAGCAAAACGTACTGATGTACCAGGTGAAAGTTTATGAGTTCCGGTCAGCGAGGAAAAGCAGTATGACCGAAACAATTCAGAAATAAACATTTACTTATCTGCAGCAGGACGGGTAGGGCATTCCAAAGGGTTTTTATTAACTCTTTAAAACATGTTTTATGTTGTCACACAATTTGGGCTATCCACGTGTGGGTAGCCAACGAGAACTCAAAAAAGCCAGCGAACAATTTTGGGCTGGTAAAATCACCCGAGATGAATTGCAAAAAGCCGGACGTGAAATCCGTCACCGCAACTGGCAGATTCAGAAAGAAGCCGGAATTGATCTGATTCCTTCCAACGATTTTTCTTTGTACGACCAGGTGCTGGATACTTCGCTGATGGTGGGTGCTATTCCTGAACGTTATCAGCAACTGATCGACGGGAAGTCCAACCGTGAACTGGATTTATACTTTGCTATGGCCCGTGGCGTTCAGCGTGACGGACTGGATATAAAAGCGATGGAAATGACCAAGTGGTTTGATACCAATTACCATTACATCGTACCCGAATTTGTAAAGGAACAGGAGTTTAACCGTTACTCTGATAAGGTTATTCTTGAATTTGAAGATGCCAGGCAAAAAGGAATTCTGACCAAACCGGTTTTGGTAGGTCCTGTTACTTTTCTAATAGCGGGAAAAGAAAAAGAGGAGGGGTTCAAACGTATTCATTTACTTGAAAAGTTGCTTCCGGTTTATATAGAAATCTTGCAGGAACTTGCTTCCCGTGGTGCTGAGTGGGTACAGCTGGATGAGCCTTGTCTGGTTCTGGATTTAAAAAAAGAAGAGCAGGAAGCGTTGAGATTTGCTTACCAGAAAATTCAGTTAGCAGTTCCAAGTTTAAAAATTCTGCTGGCAACTTATTTTGGCGCACTGGATTCCAATCTTTCGTTAGCGGCTAGTCTTCCCATTGCTGCTTTGCATATAGATATAACCCGTGGCGCAGTAAGTTTGCCGGAGATCTTGCAGAATACAGAATTTGTCAACTCTTCCAGGTTACTGTCACTTGGTGTTGTTGACGGAAGAAATATCTGGAAAAATGACTATCAAAAATCCCTGGATTTTATTCAGCAGGCAAGTACTATTTTAGGAGCTGATCGTATTCTTGTCGCGTCTTCTTCTTCCTTACTGCATAGTCCGTATGATCTGGAACTGGAACATAATGAAGGTGTTTTAATACCGGAAATAAAAAATTGGATGGCTTTTGCCAAGCAGAAACTGCATGAAGTATCTGCACTGACTAAACTTGCCGGAACCGATTACAAAATAAACGACGCTTTTATTGAAAACCAGAAAGCCATTGAAAGTCGTCGTACTTCACCGTTGATTCATAAAAATGCAGTGAAAGAAAGAGTTGCTGCCATTGAAGAAAATGATTTTGATCGTGTAAGTCCTTTTCCTTTGCGTCAGAAAATTCAGCTGGAAAAATTAAAACTTCCGCTTTTTCCCTCTACAACAATCGGTTCTTTTCCGCAAACAGATGAAGTCCGCCAGTTACGTGCAAAACTGAAAAAAGGTACTCTGTCTTTTAAAGAATATGAAAGCAGGATTGAAGAGGAAGTGATCAGTTCCATCCGCTGGCAGGAAGATCTGGGTATTGACGTACTCGTACATGGTGAGTTTGAGCGGAACGATATGGTTGAATATTTTGGAGAAAGACTTTCCGGATTTGTTTTCACCGAAAATGGCTGGGTGCAAAGTTACGGCAGCCGCTGTGTAAAGCCACCGATCATTTTTGGTGATGTGGAGCGGCCCGCTCCGATGACGATCCGCTGGTCGGCCTTTGCGCAGGCCAATTCTGAAAAACTTGTAAAGGGTATGCTGACAGGCCCGGTTACTATTTTACAATGGTCATTCGTGCGCGATGACCAGCCTAGAAAAGATACCACTTTCCAGATTGGCCTGGCTATTCGGGATGAAGTGATTGATCTTGAAAAAGCAGGAATTAAAGTGATCCAGATTGATGAACCGGCGATCCGGGAAGGCTTGCCATTACGAAAATCCGATTGGGCCAGTTATCTGAAATGGGCTGTTGACGCTTTCCGCCTGAGTGCTGCCGGTGTGGCGGATCAAACGCAGATCCACACGCACATGTGTTATTCTGAGTTTAATGATATTATTGATTCTATTGCGGCGATGGATGCGGATGTAATTACCATTGAAACTTCACGCTCACAGATGGAACTGCTGGATGCCTTTGCAGATTTTAATTATCCTAACGAAATCGGACCGGGTGTGTACGATATTCATTCACCACGTGTGCCTTCTGTTGAAGAGATTACCATTTTGCTGGAAAAGGCACTAGAGGTAATTCCGGCAAGGAATCTGTGGGTAAATCCGGACTGCGGTCTGAAAACCAGAAAGTGGCCCGAAACAGAATCTGCCTTGCGAAATATGATTAAGGCTGCTAACTTGCTGCGTAAATCAGTAACAACAGAGCATTAATAAAATTATATTTATATTTTATAGAATCTCCCGGTTATCTTTGATGCCGGGAGATTTTTTTTTAACCGATTATGGATTTAAACGAAAGGATAAGACTGTCGGAAACGCGTGTTTTTAAAACTGTTTTTCCTAATAATACAAACCATTATGACACGTTATTTGGTGGAACGGCATTGTCGATGATGGATGAAGTAGCCTTTATGACGGCAACCCGTTTTACACGCCTGAAATGCGTAACTGTTTCATCAGACCGAATAGATTTTACACACCCGATTGCTGCCGGTACAATCATAGAACTTGTAGGTACCGTAGCAGAAATAGGTAATACCAGCATGAAAGTGCGGGTAGATATTTTTGTAGAACAGATGTATGAACAAAAACGTGAAAAAGCAGTTTCTGGAATGTTTACCTTTGTGGCTTTGGATGAACACAATAAGCCTGTAAAGGTATTAAGTAAAGAAATAAATTAGTTCATATAATTATTTCTCTTTGGTTTAATCCGAAAATTGATGTGTAACGTATATACTTAGGCATGGAATTTGCAGTGCATAGATGTCCTGCAATGATTTTAAAATAATTAAAAATAATAATCATCAACGTTAAATGTGACTGTGTAATATGCGAATAGTCCGAATATAATAGGGGAAGGGCAATGTTTGATTTATTGCTAATTCTTTTGCTATTTTGGCACTACGACCATCACACTGAATAAGTTAACAAAAAGAGTTTAAATGAAAATTTTAGGAATTTCAGCGTTTTACCATGATTCAGCAGCAGCACTTATTGAAAATGGAGAAATTATCGCAGCTGCACAAGAAGAGCGTTTCACACGTAAAAAGCATGATCCCGGTTTTCCTTCCAATGCAGTAAGTTTTTGCCTGGAGTATGGTGGAATTACCTTAAACGAGTTAGATGCTATCGTTTTTTATGACAAGCCTCTTTTAAAATTTGAAAGATTACTTGAGACCTATTACGCTTTTGCCCCGAAAGGTATACGATCTTTCCTGACTGCAATGCCTGTATGGATCAAGGAAAAAATGTTTTTAAAACGTCTTATTAATGAAGAGCTGGTAAAGCTTGGATATGATAAGAAAAAGCCCGTTAAATTGCTCTTTCCAGAGCATCATCTTTCACATGCGGCGAGTGCTTATTATCCGTCTCCTTTTGAAAAATCTGCCATTTTAACCATTGATGGTGTAGGCGAGTGGGCAACAGCCTCTATTTGTCTGGGAGAAGGAAAAGACATTACTAATCTTAAAGAGTTAAGATTTCCACACTCTTTGGGTTTGCTTTATTCTGCATTTACCTACTTTCTTGGCTTCCGTGTTAATTCCGGCGAATATAAGTTAATGGGGCTTGCTCCTTATGGCAATCCAACTTCACCGGATATTGCCCGCTATGAAGAAATTATCCTTAAAGATCTGATCGAATTAAAAGAAGACGGTTCAGTTTGGCTGAATCAGGAATATTTTGATTATGCTACCGGGTTAAAAATGGTAAATGAAGGAAAGTGGGAGGCACTTTTTGGCTTTAAGACCAGAAAACCTGAAGATGCACTTGAAGCAGTACATTGCAATCTTGGACTGGCTATTCAGAATGTGACTGAAGAAGCAGTGATCAGAATGGCACGTGAAGCCAAACGTCTTACCGGTGCAGATTATCTATGTATGGCAGGCGGTGTAGCTTTAAACTGCGTTTCTAACGGAAAATTACAAAAAGCAAATATTTTCAAAGACATATTTATTCAACCCGCGGCTGGTGATGCGGGTGGAGCCCTGGGTGCTGCGCAGGCTGCCTACCATATTTATTTTGGGCAGGAACGTAAAGTAACCTGGAAAGCAGATGCCATGAGAGGTTCTTATCTGGGGCCTACTTTCTCTGACCTGGAAGTGGAATTGGTAGGAAAGAAATACAAAGCAGTATCGACTTACTTTGAAAATTTTAAAGATCTGGCAGATAGTGCTGCTAAACTGCTTGCCGAAGGTAATGTAGTAGGCTGGGTGCAGGGGCGTATGGAATTCGGGCCAAGAGCCTTGGGCGGCAGAAGTATTCTGGGCGATCCCCGGAACGCGGAAATGCAGAAAAAATTAAACCTTAAAATAAAATACAGGGAATCCTTCCGTCCTTTTGCCCCTTCGGTGCTGGCAGAAGACTGTGCGGATTATTTTGATTACGATGGGATATCACCTTATATGCTATTGGTTCATCCGGTAGCAGAAGGCAGGCGTAAACCTGTTCCTGCCAATTATGACTCGATGGATCTGCGTGAAAAATTATATTTTGAGCGTTCAGACTTACCTTCCATTACCCATATTGATTATTCAGCCCGGATTCAGACGGTTCATAAAGAAACCAATCCCCGTTATTATGAGCTCATCAATTCTTTTAAAGAGTTAACTGGCTATGCGGTTGTCGTAAATACAAGTTTCAACGTCCGGGGAGAACCTATCGTTTGTACTCCAAACGATGCTTATCGTTGTTTCATGCGTACAGAAATGGATTATTTAGTGGTAGGTAACTATATTTTTGACAAGAAAAAACAGCCAGAGTGGATGGAAAAAGATAACTGGCAAGAGGAATTTGTCCTTGATTAAGCATAAAAACAGCTGTTTGATTTTATTCCACAATCTGCTTACTATATGATGTCAAAGTTTGTCACCAGCATAATCCGGATTTTTTTTCTGGGAGTGCTATTTCTGTTTCTTTTTTACCCCGAACGTTATAATATCAGCTTTGATTATCCCGGTGCGCCTCAGAGCGACAACTGGCATATTCGCCTGACGAAAACATTTTTCTGGCTTTTGCTGACTATTGAGATCCTGCGCATTTTTTATTATGGCGTTGTTAAAAGCAAATCAGTCAGTATCCTGGCCAATGTGGTTACTATTGTAATACCGCTTATAGTATTGTTTATCGGGTTGGAAATTATTTTCATGTATATCCCTCAAAGCCATGAAGGAGTGCTTTCCAAAGCATCACAGATCTGGTGGGAAAAATACTGGCATCCTGTAAATGCACTAGGTTACCATGACAAAGAAGTAACACCGCAATCCGGGAAAAAACATATTCTGGTTATTGGAGATTCTTTTGCTGCAGGTCACGGACTGGAAGATGTGTCCGAACGCTTCTCTGATCAATTAGAAGACAAGCTTGGAAAAACCCAAAATGTTGTTTACAACTTAGGCGTATCCGGAGCGGACACCAGGGATGAAGCCAAACGGCTTCAGGAATTTCCTGTAAAGCCGGATGTAATTGTTCTTCAGTATTTTCCGAACGATATTGAAAAAGTAGGCAGAGAAAAAGGGTTGTCACTTTCCGGAACAGCACCTTATGCTGATCTGAAAGGTCCTGTTTCAGGTATAATTAGGCACTTCTATCTGCCCAATTTTATTTACTGGCAGCTACCTCATGCTTCATTCAGTACCTTTGAAAAGTTTGTCCAGACGGCTTATACGGATACAACAATCCTCAATGCTCATCTAAGGGATCTTTCAAAGATGATTGCTTACCGCGATAGCACGGGAGCGAAGATGTATGCAGTATTTGTCCCTTTCTTATTCCAACTGGATAAAAGTGCTGCCTATACCAAACCTGTGGAGGATTACCTCAGATCAAAAGGAGTAACGGTAGTATCTATCAACGATGGTATCGCTAAAATTCCGGATAAAAAACGTGTTGTAGGAAAAAATGACGGGCATGGAAGTAAAACGTTAAATACTTTAATAGCGGACAGGCTTTTTGATGCAATGAAAAAACCTTGAATTAGGATCATCTAAATTCTGTTTATCTTTGCCCGTAAATCATATAGTAGAAAAGTAATAACTTTAAATAATACAAGAAATGGATTTTTTAACCGACCTATTCGCATTTATGAAGGAACGCAAGAAATGGTGGCTTGCTCCTGTCATTGTTGTTTTGTTGCTTATTGGTGTATTGATTGTAATTGGTGGTGGCTCAGCAGTAGCACCATTCATTTATACCTTATTTTAAATTGAAAAGCCATCTGTAATTCTATACAGATGGCTTTTTATGTATTAAAGGCTCCATGATAAAATGAAAGCCCAAACCTTTATTATCCTGATATAAGAAAATGAGTGAATCGGAAAAAACCAAAGCCCAGCTGGTTATTGTAACAGGGCTGGTCGTATTATACTTTGTCTTCAAATCCCGTTATCCTTACTTCCTGATTGCAGCTGCTGCTATTGGTGTACTTAGCATTGCTGTACCGGTTGTTGGAGATCTCATCGTAAAAGGCTGGTATAAGATAGCAGAAATACTGGGTGCTATTAACGGCAGAATATTATTGTCTGCTGTGTTTTTTCTTGTTCTCCTACCCGTAGCTTTAATGGCAAGATTAGGTAAGAAAAATCCTTTATCCTTAAAAAGGGAAAGTAAGAAAAGTGTTTTTATTGACCGGAGTCATAAGTATACTGCCAAAGATCTTGAACAGGTGTGGTAGTAATTTTATAACATATTAAAAGAAAAGGTCTGTTTAGACCTTTTTCTTTTTACAGGCACGATCATAAAGCAATTGCAGCATTCCGTCTTTCAAACCAACATCCGGTACATGAATGACCGTAGCACCTGCCCATTTCATGGCAGAAGTGTAAATATCGCCAGCGGGCACAATCACATCAGCACGGTCAGGATTTAACTGAAGTTTATTGATACGATCCTGCAGACTAAACTGGGCTATATAATTCCGCATGCGGAGAATCTCATCCAGGCTTGTCGAACTTTCTGTTAATTTGGAAGAAAGATCAAACAGCTTATTAATATTTCCACCTGTTCCTACGGCCTCTATCGGGCGTGAGTGATCCACATACTGTGTGATCCATTCCTGCATTTTCTCAAAAGCGGTTTTGGACTCTTTCCCTTCCAGTAAACGGACAGAACCAAGCTTGAACGACTTGGCAACAATCTTTTTGCGGTCTTGGTAAAGGTTCAGTTCCGTGCTTCCGCCACCTACATCAATATGCAGGTACTGCCCATCGCTCAGGGATTTTACAACCACATTATTGACAAGTTCTGCTTCACGCTGCCCATCAATAATCTGAATATAAATGCCTGTACGCTGTTCAATATTAGCACGGACTTCATAACCATTGTCGGCTTCACGCATAGCAGAAGTGGCACAAGCCATATAATCTTCCACCTCATGAAGTTCCATCAAAAGCTGATACGAAAGCATCAGCTTAATCATCCGGTCTTCGCTCATAGGAGATATTCTTCCTTGCGTAAACACGTCATGTCCTAAGCGGAGAGGAAAGCGTACATACTCTACTTTTTTCAAACGAGTGATTCCTTCGTCATGCAAAACCGAGGATATTTGCATACGGGCACCATTGGATCCTATATCTATTGCAGCAAATTTCAAAAGCGAACTGTAATAAAGGTTTAATAAAAGCCAAAAATAGAGCTTTTCACGAACATCTTTCAAATAAAATGTTCAGAATTGTCCTAATAAGGTATTTACATTTTTTTTCCAATCTGATATAACAGCTTAATCTTAAAGCCCGGTCCGCTACGGGATACTTGCGGAGACAAGGGTGTAAAGTACGAATAGAGATACCCTTCTGCTTGAACAACAAGCGGATGCCAGCTCTTTTCTATACCGGCTGAAAAATTTACAGAATTGACGAGCTGAAGATCCATTTTCTCAGAAATCTGCTTACGGAAGTATGCTTCATCAGACCCAAGCTTTGGATCCGGAAAATCAAAATAACAGTCAAATACGATGTCTGTCTTGGATTGAAGTGTAAAATTAGTACCTGCACTCAGGTAATAGGTGAAATTATCCTTTATATCATTTCTGTAAGCAACATTTAACGGGATCTGAACAAGAGATGATTGTATGTTCATATCAACGATTTTTAAAGCCATAGGCAAATAATGGTCTTTTTTAAAATTTCTTCGTGTTCTGTCATTATAAGTATTTTCGGAATGAAAAATTGCCGGCTTTATTTTAACCCAGCTTACTCCGGTCGAAACAGAAAAATTCTTTGAGATCAAAACTTCACCTAATGCTGTTCTAACCTTATTTTTGCCTTCCCATTGCTGCGCAAAGCCAAATCGGTAAGGAATTTTAAGTTTAAGTCTGGGTATTGCAGTCTCCGCTTTTTTAGCGGATTTTACTTTTTTAATAGATTCTGTGCTTTTGCCCGCTTCCGGTATTTCTGAAGTATGAACAGCCAATAATACATTCTTAATTTGTTTTGGTGCCATTCTGTGCAGCAGACCATAACTCATTTTCCGATAGGTACCTGTATAGTCAACCCGTTTGACAGGTGATTGTACGGTCAGTTGATCAAATTTTTCATCCAGTATCTTTTGTGAAATTACCGGAATAATGTTCTGGTTATTGCCTGGACTATTATTGGCAAGCGTATTTTGGGCATTACCGTATTCTTCCGGATCAGCCCGTTCGGATTCTGATGTGCTGTTATTTGTACTGGATGAATTCAGTTTAGAGCTGCCCGAACTATTTTTAACTTGATTTCTAGCCGTAAGACTGTTGTCCGTTCTATACGCAGTTGCTATATCTTTTGTCCCAACATGGCCGGACAGGACATCTGTAACTGCCGGATTTAAGTCAGAATCAGTATGAGATTCTGACTTGATATCCATGTTTTTGTTAAGGTCAACTGGATTTTCTTGCTGCCGGACAATATATACTGTGTCCCTTTTTTGAATAATCGCCGGTGTATTTTTAATTACATCAATCTGGTTTTGCAAAGTTTTGACATCGCTCAGCAACGTATTATTTTGCGAAAGTTGGTTTACATATAAAAAGGCCATAACCGTAGTCACAGCCGCTGCCGCCGCATAGCCAAACCATGAACTGTATTGCTGCCAAAACGTAGGAGGCGTTTGGGCATTCATGTAGTTCTGCATTTTTGTCCAGTCATTTTCATGAAATTCTGGCTCAATGCTTTCTAGTTTCCGGCGTATAGTATATTCAAATTTATCAGTTTTCATTGCTTTTGAATGACTTTATGCCCCAATCACTGGGAAAGAGATGAGGATAATATTGTTTGATCAAGTGTTGTAAACGTGCTCTTGCCCGCACATAATGCGAGCGTACCGTAGCTTCATTAATTTGCAGCAAATCAGCTATTTCGCGGTGGTTATATCCATCTACTACATAAAGCAGAAAGACATTTTTATATATTGGCTTTATTCCCTGTATCAGTTTTAGAATTTCATCGGCTGTGATCCTGCCTACAATGTCGTCATCAAACCGGGGATAGGGCGCATCTTCCAGAGAGACCATATCTTCATGATGTTTTTTATGTTTCCGATAATAACTAATTGCCGTGTTTACCATAATGGTACGAAGCCATGCCTTGAATGGGTGCGTGGAATCATACTTGTCCATGTTATTGAAAACTTTCAGAAAACCTTCGTTCAATACCTCCTCAGCCTCTTCCGGTGTAGAAGTATAGCGCAGGCAAATGCTTTTTGAATAACTGAAAAAGTGCTTATACAAATATCGCTGCGCCTGACTGTTTCCAGCTACACATGCAGAAATGACTGTTCCGAAGTCATTTTCATTAAAAGAAGATTTTTTACCAAATAGCAAAGTTGGGATATCAGATTTGTCAGGATATGAATTTGTATAAGCTTATACGTCTGCGTCAGCTAATCTGTTGCAAAAAAAATTAAATCAACAAGAATCTTTTATTAAAGTAATATTATGGCTAAAATTTTAATCAAATACTGGTTCTGTTAAGAAATGGGCATATTGGCGATGTGCTCGCAGCTGCTACTTGGTTTTCGAATCCAGCATTTCTATTTCGGAAGTATTTTTTATTTCACCCATGACAAAAAGACTATGCGAACTTCCTATATTTTCCAGCGATCCCAGTTTTTGCATGAGGAAATGCTGATACTGAGACATGTCGTTGACTACAATTTTCAGCAAAAAATCATAATCTCCTGAAATATTAAAACATTCCATAACCTCAGGCATGGCCAGAACGGCCTTTACAAATTTTTCGCCCATCGTCAACGAATGTTCTTTTAAGGCGATGTTACAAAATACCATCAGCTTTTTGCCCACTTTTTCACGGTCAACCAGGGCAACATATTTTTTAATAATGCCTTCTTTTTCCAGCCGACGGATACGTTCATACACAGGCGTATAGGAAAGATTCAGTTTTTCTGACAATTCACGCGTTTTCAACGTAGCATCCTGTTGCAGATAGTGCAGTATTTTGCAATCTGTATCATCCAGATTATACATAGATAGATTATCTTTACAATTACATTTTTCTCTTCAAATGTAGATAAATAATTTGCCTGATGCTTAAAAAACAGACTAAGCGTCTATTTTTTTTCAATTTTTTGAATAAAACATCTATCAGCGTAAATTTGTATTGTCGATCCCTCTTGACCGAGCATTGACAAAGTTTTGATAGTGATGAATGGCGGACTATTTTTTCGAATTACGATATAGATACAATGATAACAGCACAGAAATTTGACATTCGTGAAATATTGAAGGAACGTATTCTTGTACTGGATGGTGCAATGGGTACGATGATTCAACGCTATAAATTAGAAGATCATGATTACCGTGGAGAACGTTTCAAGGATTGGGGACAGGATGTAAAAGGTAATAATGATTTGCTTTCGCTTACGCGTCCGGATGTAATTAAAGAAATTCACGCTGCGTATTTTGAAGCTGGTGCTGATATCGCTGAAACCAATACTTTTTCAGGAACTACCATCGCCATGGCGGATTATGGCATGGAGGAACTGGTTTACGAATTAAATTTTGAATCAGCCAGAATAGCACGCGAAGTGGCTGATGATTTTACAGAACGCGAACCGGATAAACCCCGCTTCGTTGCCGGTTCGATCGGGCCGACAAATCGTACTGCCTCTTTATCACCGGATGTAAATAATCCTGGTTACCGTGCTATCACTTTTGATCAGCTGGTTACGGCTTACTACGAACAGATTAAAGGTTTGACGGATGGAGGTTGTGATCTTCTTTTAGTTGAAACGGTTTTTGATACATTAAATGCAAAAGCTGCGCTTTTCGCGATTGATAAATTTTTTATTGATGCCAAAAACGGAGTGGTAGAGATACTGCCAAGCTGGAGAACAGGTGCAGACGGATTTTTGCCCATTATGGTCTCGGGAACAATTACAGATGCTTCCGGACGTACACTTTCCGGTCAAACGACTGAGGCATTTTTAACTTCCATATCACATTTGCCTCTTTTATCAGTTGGTCTGAACTGTGCTTTAGGAGCGGATCTGATGCGTCCTTATGTTCAGATTCTGGCAAAAAATTCTCCTTTTTACACGTCTGCTCACCCGAATGCCGGTTTGCCTAATGAAATGGGAGAATACGATGAATCACCCGAACAAATGGGCGAGGTAATCGACGGATTTTTGAGAGATAGCCTGATCAATATCATTGGCGGATGCTGCGGAACGACGCCGGGGCATATTCGTGTGATTGCCGATCTGGCAGGAAAATATAAACCAAGAGAAATTCCACAAGCTGAAAAGACGTTAAAGCTTTCAGGTCTGGAACCAATGGATATTACCAAACTGACCAATTTTGTTAACATTGGTGAGCGGTGTAATGTATCAGGTTCTAAGATGTTTGCCCGTCTGATCCGGGGAGGAAAATATGATGAAGCCTTAGCTGTTGCCCGCGATCAGGTTGAAAATGGCGCGCAGGTGATTGACATCAACATGGATGAAGGGATGATCGACGGAGCAGAAGCGATGCGGACTTTCGTGAACCTGATTGCTGCCGAACCTGATATTTCACGTGTACCGTTGATGATCGATTCCTCGAAGTGGGATGTGATCGAAGCGGGTTTGAAGTGTACGCAGGGAAAAGCCATTGTCAATTCCATTTCTTTAAAAGAAGGAGAAGAAAAATTTATAGAGTCAGCCCGCGCGGTTTTGCGTTACGGAGCTGCTGCTGTGGTCATGGCTTTTGACGAAACGGGGCAAGCGGATAATTTGGAAAGAAGAAAAGAAATCTGTTCAAGAGCTTACCGGATTCTTGTGGATGTGGTCGGTTTCCCACCGGAGGATATTATTTTCGATCCAAATATCCTGACCGTCGCAACGGGAATGGAAGAGCATAATAATTATGCGGTCGATTTTATTGAATCCGTAAAATGGATCAAAGCCAATCTGCCTTATGCAAAAGTTTCAGGCGGTGTATCCAATGTTTCCTTCAGTTTCCGGGGAAATGAACTGGTGCGTGAAGCAATTCATACGGCATTTTTGTATCACGCCATCCGCGCAGGAATGGATATGGGTATTGTAAATGCCGGTCAGCTTGGTATTTATGATGAAATTCCGAAAGATATTCTGGAACTTGTTGAAGATGTACTTTTAAACCGCAATCCTGACGCTACAGAAAAGCTGGTATCGTTTGCTGAAACCGTAAAAGATAAAGGTAAAGTAGCTACTGGTCCTGATCTTACTTGGCGCGAATTGCCGGTAAGAGAAAGAATAAGTCATGCGCTGGTAAAAGGAAATGCCGAGTATATTGAGCTGGATGTAGAAGAATGTTTGCCTATGTTCGCCCGCCCGCTGGAAATTATTGAAGGTCCGTTAATGGATGGTATGAGTATCGTGGGTGATTTATTTGGAGAAGGAAAAATGTTTCTTCCTCAGGTAGTAAAATCTGCCCGCGTGATGAAAAAAGCGGTGGCCTTTTTGCAACCTTACATTGAAGCAGAAAAACAGGAAGGTTCTTCGTTTGCCGGTAAGATTTTGCTTGCAACTGTAAAAGGCGATGTGCATGATATTGGTAAAAATATCGTAGGCGTTGTTTTAGGCTGTAATAATTATGAAATTATCGATCTGGGCGTAATGGTGTCGACTGACAAAATCCTGGCGGCAGCGATTGAGCATAATGTAGATATTATCGGTTTATCAGGTTTGATTACGCCTTCATTGGATGAAATGGTAGGAGTAGCCAAAGAAATGGAACGACGTCATTTTACCATGCCGCTTTTAATTGGCGGTGCGACGACTTCACGTATTCATACAGCCGTAAAAATTGATCCGAATTATTCCGGTGCTGTGATTCACGTACTGGATGCGTCAAGATCCGTTCCTGTTGCAGGTAAACTGATACAGAGTGATTTAAGCCAGGCGCAAGTGCTGAGTGATATTAAAAGTGAATATGCCAAACTTCGTGAAGATCATGCCAAAAGAGGAGGTGAAAAATCGCATCATCCGATTGAAAAGGCCCGGGATAATAAAGTGAAAATTGACTGGACAAATTTTACTGCCAAAAAACCTCAGTTTTTAGGAACACGTGTTTACGATGATTATGATCTGGCTGAAATAGCAAGATATATTGACTGGACGCCATTTTTCCAAACCTGGCAGCTGCACGGAAAATACCCGAAAATCTTTGAAGATAAAGTCGTAGGCGAAGAAGCATCCCGTTTATTTGAAGATGCTGCTGTACTTCTTGGTGAAATTATCAGAGACAAAAGCCTGAAAGCACGTGCTGTACTTGGATTCTGGCCGGCAAACTCGATTGGCGATGATATCGTTCTGCATCATTTTGAAGAGGAAATAAAACAAACATCCTGCGAGCGCCACGGATCGCATGAGCATATTGAGTACAAAATAAGTCAGCGCACCATGGAACAGGTCAGTGGCGGGGAGTTGGTCAACGATACCATGAACGTGCTCCATCATCTGCGTCAGCAGACGGAAAAAGCAAAAGGCCTGGCTAACTATTGTCTTTCCGATTTCATCGCTCCACTGGAAAGCGGACACATGGATTATATCGGTGGGTTTACGGTAACGGCTGGTATCGGCATAGAAGCTTTGATTGAAAAATTTGAAGCCGATCATGATGACTACAACAGTATTATGGTAAAAGCGCTGGCGGATCGTCTGGTTGAAGCATTGACAGAATTGATGCATGAACGTGTGCGAAAGGAAATCTGGGGACATTCTCCGGATGAAAATTTCACCAATGAAGAATTAATCAAGGAAGCGTATACGGGAATTCGTCCTGCACCGGGATATCCGGCCAGTCCTGACCATACCGAAAAACGGATGTTATTTGATTTGCTGGAAGCCGAAAAAATTGGCGTTACACTGACGGAAAGCTATGCGATGTACCCGGCCAGCAGTGTAAGTGGCTGGTATTTTTCACATCCCGAAAGCCGCTATTTCCCGGTTGGTAAAATATTTAAAGACCAGGTGGAAGATTATGCAAGAAGAAAAAATATGCCGCTGGAAGAAATTGAAAAATGGCTCGCACCGGTCCTGGGATATTAACATCGTAGTAAGTAAGGTTCATAAGTCAGAAGAGAGTCGGGAAACCGGCTCTTTTTTTGTTTTAATCCGGTTTGTTACTTTTCACGTACATATACGTATAAAAGTCAGCAGATACATCTTATTCTTTGTGCAATATCTTAAAATATTTATAAGCTGCTGATACTGTTACCAATGACAAAGCGTTTGTATCTATAGCCAGGAAAAATAAGATTAATTTTATAGTAACAGCCATGAAAAGGAATATTCTGATTTTTATCTTTTTGATTTTAATTGCCACATCATTTAAGTACAGATCCAAAACACAGGCTGGTATTTTAGACCCGGATTCCAGAGTATTTATTGAGCAAACGACTACCATGCAGAATGATCCGGCAATCAGAACAAAAATGGAAACGGATGAAATCAGAAATCTTGAAGATCTTGAAATGAAAGCTGTTACAGAACAAGACACTGCAACGCTTTTTAAATTATGGTCTGAAAATCTGGTCGTTACAAATCCGGATAATAGCATAAAAGATTTCTCAGCGATTAAAATGTATCTGCTGGAAAATAAGCCATCGGGAAATTCATTTAACCGAGTAATTGAAAAAATAACCCTGAACGGAGATATTGCCGTGGTAATGGGATATGAAACTCCGACAGTAAATAGTCCGAAAAAATCAAAAGAAATAATATCCAGAAGATATACCAATATCTGGATGAAGGATGGAAACGCCTGGAAACTTACAGCCCGCCAGGCAAGCAATACACTTACAGCAAAATAATTTAAAGATTGTATTTAATCTTAATTGAATTTTTAGCAGTTTCTTAAAACTATTAGATATTTTCTGAAAAATGTATTGTTAAACCGGGAACCCAGGGAGCTCAAAAGGTTATTTTGTATAAGCTGTAACTTACATTAGAATTGTTTGTTATTTTGCAACTTGGTTTTGTTGGTAACAAATAATTTTCATGGAAAGATTTACTGGTCTGTTTGGTATTGCATTGATTTTAGGTATTGCATTTGCAATGTCAAACAATCGTAAAGCAATTAATTATCGTACGGTTGGCGTCGGTCTGGCAATTCAGTTTGGTCTGGCCGTATTTATTCTTCGCACTGATACAGGGCAGGCTATTTTTCAGTGGCTTGGAGCAAAAGTTCAGAAATTACTCTCATTTTCAGATAAAGGTGCCGATTTCGTTTTCGGAACGCTGGTTCGTCCGGAGTTAATGGCAAAAGCATTTGGTCCCGGAAATGATTTTGTATTCTTCTTTAAAGTTATACCCACTATTATTTTTGTAGCGGTTCTGGTCAATATGCTTTATCATCTGGGTATTATGCAGCGCGTTGTA